>SXGQ01626608.1_pt1 | contig 43053 bp, 40 predicted proteins | sample 3178371 | NCBI WGS metagenome assembly SXGQ01 (sample SAMN11356859, study PRJNA531348) | freshwater metagenome | isolation source: freshwater sample F1-20 | place: China: Fuxian Lake, Yuxi | collected 2017-12-25
CGTTGGTGCTGTCACGTGCATCAATACCTGGCCGGGCACTACGCGGTCTGCATCGCTGGCCCTTTTCTCCACCAACTCATTCTTTGGTCCACACACCATTTCTAAAACCGCAACGGCAATGTCAATGCCTGCAATGCATCCCGTTGAACGAGTTGCAAACACCGCTTTGCTTCGCTGATCTTTAGGCACGGTGGACTGCGTGGTTATGTCGGGGCCTGCACCCAAGTCCTCACGCAAAGCATCGGTAATTACGCGTTGCACGTCTTTTACCTGTAGGCCGGCACTCACAAGAGCGGCGGCAGTGGTCGAGGAAAGTTTGTGCGTGCGCATGGTTAACCCTCCGAAGGTATTCCTGCGATCAACAATGATGCACCATCAATTGATACTGAGAGGTGACGCTTCCATTCTTCGCGCTGCTCTGGTGTGTCGGTGCGCCGATGACACCCACGGCTTTCGGTGCGTGCAAGCGCGGTTGCCGCAACGGCAGTTGCCACCGTCAAAATATTTGTGGCCTCGAAATTGCGTCTTGTAGCAACCACATCGCCACTCGATTGCCTTGCAACTTCAGCCAACGTATCGACTGCTGTCTGCAACCCTTCCGGCTTACGCAACACACCAACATGTTTAGACATAGTGGTGCGCACAACGGCCCTGCTCTTATCGTCAACCAGGCCAACGCCGTTGTCATACACCGACTCATCTACTGCAACCCGCTTCGGCAATTGCCATGCGAGGTTGCGGCCAACGCGCGTGCCAACCACCAGGCTTTCGGTCAGCGAGTTGGATGCCAATCTGTTCGCGCCGTGCACGCCCGTGTAAGCAACTTCGCCTACCGCAAACAAACCGTCAACTTCGGTGGTGCCATCCAAGTTGGAAACAATTCCGCCGCAGGTGTAGTGAGCGGCGGGAGCAACGGGAATGCGATCGGTTTGTGGGTTGATACCAGCCGCCAAACACGACTTGGTGATAAACGGAAAGCGTTCGGCAAAGTGCTCGCCGATTGAAGTCGCATCTAAAAATACGTGGTCGTCAACGCCTGCGGGTGCCTGCGCCATGCGCCTGCTGATTGCGGCCGCAACAACATCTCGCGGCGCCAAATCTTCCTGCGGGTGCACGCCTTGCATGATTCGTTCGCCGGCGGCATCAAACAATATGGCACCCTCGCCGCGCACTGCTTCGCTGATGAGTGTCTGCTGCTTTGTCGAACCGACCTCCTGCCACAACACCGTTGGGTGAAACTGCACAAACTCCAAGTCGCTCAACGTCATTCCTGCACGCAACGCAAGTGCATGACCGTCACCCGTAACAGCAGCCGGGTTAGACGTGCTGGCAAACACTTGCCCGTAGCCGCCTGTGGCAATCACCACCGCGCGTGCAAGCACAAGTCCGACACTGGCAACCGTTCCATCTTCGTTCAGCAGCGCAATTCGTACGCCTGCAACTTGGCGCCGTACACCGGCTGCAACACCAAACACCAAGTCGAGTGCAAACGCGTGATCGAGCACTTCAACGCCGGCATTAATTGCGCTCTCGTCTAACGTGCGCTGAATCTCGGCGCCAGATTGATCGCCGCCTGCGTGCACAATACGGGAGCGAGAGTGCCCGCCTTCGCGCGTGAGAGCGCGCAGGCCATCTACGCCCGGATCAAATGCTGCACCAAGTTTTTCTAAGTACGAAATTGCCGTTGGCGCGTCGCGCACCAACGAAGTTACGGCTGCTTCATCGCACAAGCCCGCGCCCGCATCGAGTGTGTCCCGAACATGTTCGGCAAAGGTGTCGCCCGGGTCGAGCACAGCGGCAAGCCCGCCTTGCGCCCATGCAGTGCTTCCAGCATCAAGCGTGTCTTTGGTAACGATCAGCACTTCGCGCACAGGCCGGGCCGCAAGCGCTGCCGCCAACCCCGCAGCGCCAGAGCCCAGCACCACCACATCTACCTCGCGTGTCCAACTTGGTTTAGGCGCAGCAAGCTGCGCAGGCAACTGCACAGCACGGCGTTGTTCGCGCACATTTTTTGGCATTTAGCAACTATTCCTTCGTGCGCGAAGGTGTGCCAATGGCGATCATTCGCTCTACCGACAGGCGTGCCTTGTCGGCAATATCGCGAGGCACATCCACAACATCGGTTCCATTGCGCAACGAATTCAACAACTTCTCTGGCGTAATCATCTTCATGTACTTACATACGGCAGCGCGGTTTACAGGTTCGAAGATAACCAGCGGGTTTGCCTTGCGCAGTTGATGCAACATTCCTGTTTCGGTTGCCACCAACACCTTTTTTGCTTTTGTCTGTTCGGCCGCGGTCACCATCCCAGATGTGGACAGGATCTTTGTGCGCTCTTGTGGAACAACGCCACTCGATGCCAAATACATTGCCGACGTTGCGCATCCGCACTCGGGATGAATAAACAGTTCGGCTTCCGGCTCGGCTGCAACCATTGCTTTCAAGTCGGCGCCATTAATGCCGGCATGCACGTGACACTCACCCATCCATATGTGCATGTTGGTACGGCCAGTTGCGCGTTGCGCATGTGCACCAAGAAATTGGTCGGGGCAAAACAAGATTTCTTTGTCGGCTGGTATTGATTGCACCACTTCAACCGCGTTTGAAGACGTGCAGCAAATATCGGTCTCGGCTTTCACCGCAGCAGTGGTGTTGACATAACTGACAACTACTGCTCCTGGGTGCTCGGCTTTCCACTGGCGAAGTTGATCCGCGTTGATGGTGTCGGCAAGCGAACAACCCGCATTGGCGTCGGGAATGAGCACCGTCTTGTCGTACGACAAAATCTTTGCGGTCTCAGCCATGAAATGCACGCCACAGAAAATGATGGTGGATGCGTCAACGGTTGCGGCAACCCGTGACAAACCAAGGGAGTCGCCAACGTGATGAGCGATGTCTTGAATCTCGGGCACTTGGTAGTTGTGGGCCAAGATAACAGCGTCGCGGTCTTTGGCAAGTTGGCGAACTTCTTCGGCCCATGCCGAGTTGGGGCCATAGTCAGATGTCTGTGCGTTGCTGCCCAGATTGACGCTTGCGCTCACGCATTCAAGTTATCGGGGGCACTACGAGTCGTGACGACACGAGGGTCGAACCAGAGATTTGTCACAGCATCGGCAAGGCTTCCCTGCGCCACGCCAGCATCCGTCACAATCTCTTCGGGAGTGTCGGCAAAGCGCAAAACTGAGCCAACCCCGCCGTCACCCACCACCACAACTAAGCGCACCCTGCGCCGCTTCGGGTGCTGGCTTGGTGCCACCGACGATTCATCTTCGTCGTCATCCTCGTTCAAAGGGGCCGCCCAACCGCAAGTGAGCACAACGGCCGCATCAAACATGCGCACGATTGCGCTGGTTGGCGACTCCAACAATTCATATACATCACCGTGTTCTGCCAAAAACGTGATGCGCAGTGCTCCGTTGTCCATCTTTGTCACACCTTCGGCATCGACAATGCTGATGCCATACAGCCGAGCACGGGGCAAGTCGAAACCATCAAGCGAAAGGTGCAGGCTTTGCTCGACACAGGTGGCCAATGAAACAGGTGTAATGAATGGTGTAGTCATACCCACGATGTGTACGGCAGAATGGAGACATGGCAACAACATCGACAGCGCCCCAGACCCTGCCCCAAAAAGTGTGGGATCGACACGTTGTCTCCAGCAAACCAGGCGAACCCGACTTGCTGTACATCGACTTGCATCTCGTCCACGAGGTAACCAGCCCTCAGGCGTTTGACGGCCTCCGTATTAATAACCGTCCAGTGCGCCGGCCCGACCTCACCGTTGCCACCGAGGATCACAACGTTCCTACAGCCGACATTCACTTGCCAGTTGCCGACCCAATCTCGGCCAAGCAACTTGAAGTGATGCGCGCCAATGCAAAAGAGTTCAACATCACCCTCTACCCAATGGGCCACGAGAAGCAAGGCATCGTGCATGTCATCAGCCCCGAGCAGGGCCGCACGCTTCCGGGCATGACCATTGTTTGTGGCGACAGCCACACCGCTACGCACGGCGCATTTGGTGCGCTCGCTTTTGGCATCGGCACCAGCGAAGTAGAACATGTGCTTGCTACCCAAACATTGGTGCAGTCCCGGCCAAAGTGGATGAGCGTCACTGTTGATGGCGTGCTGCCCGCCGGCGTCACCGCCAAAGACATCATCCTTGCAATCATTGGCAAGATTGGAACTGCTGGCGGCATTGGCCATGTCATCGAATACCGCGGTTCTGCAATTAGGGCCTTGTCCATGGAAGGTCGCATGACCATCTGCAACATGAGCATCGAAGCAGGTGCGAAAGCCGGGCTTGTTGCTCCAGACGAAACAACGTTTACTTATCTGAAAGGCCGCGAGTTTGCGCCGAAGGGTGCAGCGTGGGACGCAGCACTTGCCGATTGGAAAACATTGCAAACCGACGAGGGCGCGAAGTGGGATAAAGAAGTGTTCATTGATGCCAGCACGTTGACGCCGCAAATTTCTTGGGGCACCAACCCCGCACAAGTGATGAGCATCGACGGCATTATTCCGAACCCCGCCGACTTCGACGACGCCACCGCACGCGACACCGTCGACCGCGCACTCGCCTACATGGGCCTTGTTGCCGGCACCGCCATTCGCGATATTCGTGTCGACACAGTTTTCATTGGCTCGTGCACCAACAGCCGCATCGAGGATTTGCGCGCAGCCGCAAACGTCGTCAAAGGCCGCACCGTCTCTGTGAAACGAGCAATGGTCGTGCCCGGCAGCCACGTGGTTAAAAAACAAGCAGAGGCCGAGGGTCTCGACAAAATCTTTATCGAGGCTGGCCTCGATTGGCGCGAACCTGGTTGCTCCATGTGTTTGGCAATGAACCCCGACAAGCTCGCTCAAGGCGAACGCGCCGCAAGCACCAGCAACCGCAACTTTGAAGGACGCCAAGGTCGTGGCGGCCGCACTCACCTGGTTTCACCAGAAATTGCGGCAGCAACTGCAATTGCCGGCCACTTCGCTTCACCTGGAGATCTGTCATGAAAGCGGTAACCATCATTTCGGGACGCGGCGTTCCGCTCAAGCGTTCCGATGTCGACACCGACCAGATCATCCCAGCCGAATGGTTGAAGCGTGTGGAACGAACCGGGTTTGAAAAAGGTTTGTTCTCCACCTGGCGCGATGATCGCAGCTTTGTGTTGAACGACGAACGCTATGCAGGCGCTTCAGTGTTGGTTGCCGGCCCTAGCTTCGGTGTTGGTTCATCACGCGAGCATGCGGTGTGGGCAATTCAGCAAGGCGGCTTCGATGCCGTCATTGCTCCAAGTTTTTCCGACATCTTCCGTAACAACTGCACCAAGAATGGTCTTGTTCCTGTTGTCCTTTCGGAGCCAACCGTCAACCGCATTTGGGAAGTTCTGGAAGCCGACCCATCGGCAGAAATCACCATCGACATTCAGCGTCTGACAGTAGAGATTCCTGCCGCCGGCATCACCGAATCGTTCGACATGGACGCATCAATGCAAGACCGCTTCATCAAGGGTCTGGACGACATCGCAATCACATTGTCGAATGCCGACTCCATCTCCACGTTCGAAGCCACTCGGCCCGCTTGGCTAGCCGCCAAGTAACTGTCACTATTCGGCGATAAACGAAAACAAGTCGCGCAATCGCGCGTCATTCGAAAACACTTCAATCGGTGCTTGCGGCTCGAGACGTAACCCACGCTGAATAATGCGACACGTGGTGTGCTGGTTGTATTCGGCAAGCGTTACAGCCCAACCGTCGCGGCCGGCACGCGCAGTGCGGCCCGAGCGGTGCAAGTACGTCTTTACCTCCAGTGGCGGTACGTAATGAATGACGGCTGCGACGTCGTCAATGTCAATGCCGCGCGCAGCGACATCGGTAGCAACCAAAATCTTTAATTCGTTTTTCTCAAACTTGCCAAGTGCCCGCTCGCGCGCATTTTGCGGCATATCACCATGCAACGCAGATGCATTTGCACCCAGCGACTGCAACGACTCGGCAACTTTGTCGCACACGCGTTTGGTGTCGCAGAAAACAACTGTCTGCCCAGCCGCGGTGGCAATGGAGTTAATAACTCGGTCTTTGTCCATGTGGTGCACTGCAAGAAACAAGTGGCGCATGGTGCCAACGGTGTCGGTTGGCGAATCGATGGAAATTTCTTTGGGCGACTTCATGTAACGACGAACAAGGTTTGCAACCTGGCCGTCGAGCGTTGCCGAGAACAACATTGTTTGATGGGGCGCAGTCACGTGGCGCATGATCCATTCCACTTGGGGCATGAAACCTTCGTCGGCCATGCGGTCTGCTTCGTCGATGGCAACCACTTGAATTGCTCCTAAATCGCACTCATGAGATTTCATCAAGTCGATCAAACGAAGCGGCGTAGCAACGATGATCTCGACTCCCTGTTCGATTACTTCCACTTGCTTGCCGCGGTCTGCCCCGCCGTACACGGCCAGCACCCGCACGCCGCAGTTCTTGCCAATTGGTCCGAGCACTTCGGAAACTTGCAGCGCCAACTCGCGAGTTGGCACAAGAATCAAGCCGTGAGGCTTGCCTGGCGCCGCCGGCAAACTGATGCGCGACATCATGGGGATTCCGAACGCGAGTGTCTTGCCCGAGCCGGTGCGAGCACGGCCGCACACATCGTCGCCAGCAAGCGCAATGGGGATTGCCTCTGTCTGAATGGCAAATGGGCCTGAAAAACCTGCTGCAGCAAGACCAGCGTCGATGCTGTCAGGCACGCCGAGAGCGGAGAAGCCGGTTGGTGTCGTCACCTGGGGAGCATTCGATGGCGCAGTCACGGGTGCCTTCACGCTACCAACCACCTCGACTCGCTGGAGAGATGTCTGGCAAATAGTAGACGCCGCCCTCAAAAATCTGTATGGTCAAACTTTCGTATTAAAACCCTAAGGAGGTGCTCATGCCCACAGACAATATTTCGTCACTCAGTTCATTCCTCGAAAATCGCCACACCAGCATCGAGCCAACCTTCACTGGCCGAAAAGGTATTTCGTACGACTGGCAACAACTGCTCGTACCAAGCGACGCGGTATTTGAAGCAACGCTCCAAACCATGTTGAATGCAGAAGTCAACTCTCTCGATGTAGGCGATCAGATGTCGCCAACTGCGTCGAAGTGACCGCGGCAGTTTCCGCAACCTCACAGCGCCCGAAGCGCACACTCGTACTGGGCTGTGGCTCAGTTGCGCAGTGCGCTATTCCGCTGTTGGTGCGCGATTTTGGCTATCCTGCAACATCAATCCACATCGTCGACTTCAGAGACAATCGGCACCGCATTGCCGACATGTTGAAGTTGGGCGTCACCTACGAACAAGACCGCGTCACTCGCGACAACCTCGATCAGTTCTTGTCAGCCCGCTGCAGTGCTGGCGACATCTTGCTCGACTTGGCGTGGAACATTGACGCTCCAACAATCTTGCAGTGGTGCCGTGATCACGGAGTTCGTTACTTAAACACCTCAGTCGAACTATGGGATCCGTACGACAACATTGCCGAGACTCATCCGCTCGATCGCACGCTGTACGTTCGCCATCAAGCCATCCGCAAAATGATTGCAAAGTGGGGCGCCAACGATGGCCCGTCGGCTGTGCTCGAACACGGTGCAAACCCGGGCATGGTCAGCCACTTGGTGAAACAAGCGCTTGTCGACATCACCAACCAATTGCTTTCAGACGGCAAAGCCGGCAGCCGCGCAGTTGCGTTGCAGTCTGCTTTGGATGCCGAACAATTCAACGTGCTTGCACAACTCACTGGCACCAAAGTGATTCACATTGCCGAGCGCGACACCCAAATCAGTAACGTGCCAAAAGAAACCAACGAGTTCTGCAACACGTGGTCGGTGGAAGGTTTCTATGAGGAAGGTGTTGCGCCGGCCGAATTGGGTTGGGGCACGCACGAAAAGTGGATGCCAGCAAATGCGCACGCGCACACCGACGACGGCCCTCGCAACCAAATCTGTATTGCGCAGCCAGGCATGGAGACATGGGTGCGAAGCTGGGTGCCTTCTGGAGACACGCTCGGCATGGTCATTCGCCACGGCGAGGCATACACCATGGCGCACCACCTCACAGTGAAAAACGCCGACGGCACCGACGCCTACCGCCCAACTGTTCACTACGCGTACCACCCGTCGGATGCAGCAATCAACAGCGTGCTCGAGTTGCGCATGCGCAATTGGCAAATGCAACCACGCGAACGCATCTTGAATAACGAAATCATCGACGGTCGCGACGAACTCGGTGTGTTGCTCATGGGTCACGACTACAACGCTTGGTGGACAGGTTCGCTGCTTTCAATTCATGAGGCGCGCCAGATACTTCCGGGCCAAAGTGCAACCACGCTGCAAGTTGGCGGTTCTGTTTGCGCGGCCATGCAGTGGTTGGTCGACTGCCCCAACGAAGGTGTGCGCGTGCCCGACGAGTTGCCCTGGAAGAAGTTGCTCGACTCCACTCGTCCATACATTGGCGCCATTCATTCGGCCCCAACCGACTGGACACCAATCAAGCACCGCAACGAGTTGTTCCCTGGTTACGGCAACGACACCAGCCTGCTCAACGCGCACGACCCGTGGCAGTTCGCTAATTTCTTGGCCCCAACGCCCTATTAGCGATACCCAAACAGCCCGCTAGGCTGAGGATCTCATGATTATTGCGATCCAGAGCCTCCTACTTACTTAACGGCGCCAGCCACATATCGCTGTCGCCGAAACCCTCTGAGCCCAAAAGGCCAGGGGGTTTTTTCATTTCCCAACACGAAACCACGAAAGAAAACCATGGCACCACAATCAGTCACTCCGAAGAAAATGCCGTTCGAGAAGTACACGCCATTTATTCCGGTCGTCCTCACCGACCGCACATGGCCAAACCAAATGACAAAGAAGGCACCGCTGTGGTGCTCGGTCGACTTGCGCGACGGCAACCAAGCACTTATCGACCCGATGGACCCAGAGCGCAAACTGCGCATGTTCAACACACTCGTCAAAATGGGTTTCAAAGAAATCGAAGTTGGGTTTCCATCAGCCAGCCAACCCGATTACGACTTCGTTCGATTGCTGATCGAAAAAGATCTCATACCCAACGACGTCACCATTCAGGTGTTGGTGCAATGCCGCCCAGACCTCATCAATCGCACGTACGAATGTTTGCAAGGTGCACCCCGAGCAATCGTGCACTTCTACAACTCCACCAACCCGCTGCAGCGCCGCGTGGTGTTTGGTTTAGAAAAACAGGGAGTGATCGACATTGCTGTGAAGGCTGCAAAGTTGTGCAAAGAACTTGAGCCAACGTTGAAAGGTACAGAAGTTCGCTACGAATACTCGCCAGAGAGTTTCACGCTGACCGAACCCGAATTTGCTATCGAGATTTGTGAAGCGGTAATGGATGTCATTGCGCCAACACCTTCCAACCCACTCATCTTGAATCTTCCTGCCACCGTCGAGTGCTACACACCCAACGTGTATGGCGACGTCATCGAATGGTTCATTCGCAAGATCAAACAGCGCAACACCGTGTGCATCTCACTTCACCCACACAACGATCGCGGCTGTGCAGTTGCTGCAGCCGAGTTTGGTGTGATGGCTGGTGCCGACCGCGTTGAAGGAACACTATTCGGCAACGGCGAGCGCACGGGCAATGTCGACATCGTCACGTTGGCAATGAACCTGTTCGTCAACGGCGTCGACCCCGAACTGGACATCACCGACATCGACGCATTGCGACGCGATGCCGAATATTGCAACCGCCTGCCCGTGCCGGAACGCCATCCGTATGTTGGCGACTTGGTCTACACCGCATTTTCTGGCAGCCATCAAGACGCCATTAAGAAAGGCTTCGAAGCACTCCCCAAGAATTACGACCAATGGGGCGTTCCCTACTTGCCGCTCGACCCGAAACATGTTGGTCGCACCTACGAAGCGGTCATCCGCGGCAACAGCCAGTCGGGCAAGGGCGGTGTTGCATACATCATGAAGACCGAACACGGCTTCGACTTGCCGCGCCGTCTGCAAATCGAGTTCTCGCAAAACATTCAACATCTCTCCGAGGACTCGGGCAGCGAAATCAGCCCAATCAAAATGTGGGAAGCGTTTACCAACGAGTACCTGCCAGCAATACCCCACTACAACTTGATCAGCCACGAACTGCGTAGCGATTCGACCACGGGCAATACTGAAATCACTGCGCAAATCGATATCAATGGCACGCGTCAGACATTCACCGCTAAAGGCAACGGGCCAATCGACGCATTTGTTCGAGCAATTCGCGCCGAGTTCTCGGGCAACTTGGATGTGAAGGACTACACCGAGCACGCACTTGGCCAGGGCTCGCAAGCCACCGCCGTTGCCTACGTTGAAACCGGCGACGACAGCGGGCACACGCGCTGGGGTGTCGGTATCGACCCCAACACCATCACGGCATCGTTGCGCGCAGTGCTCAACGCCTTCGAGCGTCATCAGGCATCGCACAAGAACTAGCCGCAGCCACTCAACTAAACTTGCACTATGCGCGTAACCGTGGACCCCGACATGTGCGCGTCAACGGGCGGGTGCGTGCATCAGGCGCCCCAGGTATTTGAAATTCGCGACGACGGGTTCCTCTATGTCTTACAAGAACAGCCCGATGAGAGTTTGCGCAAGCAAGTGACATTGGCCGAAGAGCTCTGCCCTACTGGCGCGATCAGCATTACCGACTAAGCATCGACTACTCAACGTGAATTTCTACCAAAAACTCAACAGCGCCTGGACAACCAGCAATTCTGTGCTGTGTGTTGGACTCGATCCCGATGTCAGCAAAATGCCTGCGCATCTTCGCAACGATCCGTTGGGCATTCAGAAGTTCTGCATCGACATTGTTGATGCAACCGCCGACACTGTGTGCGCATTCAAACCACAGATTGCTTACTTTGCCGCCTTTGGTGCCGAGGCGCAGCTGCAAGCAGTGTGCGATCACATTCGCACCCAATACCCGCACATCGTGCTCATCTTGGATGCCAAACGTGGCGACATCGGCGACACGGCCGCGCTCTATGCGCGCGAAGCATTCGAGCGGTACCAAGCCGATGCAGTCACCGTCAACCCATATTTAGGCACCGACTCACTCGAGCCTTTCCTTCGCACCCCGAATAAAGGAACCATCGTTCTGTGCCGCACCAGCAACGAAGGAAGCGGTCAGTTTCAATCGCAGCTCATCGACAACGAGCCCCTGTACAAACGCGTCGCACTTGCTGCAGCAAACACATGGCAGCACATTGGCAACACTGCTCTTGTGGTCGGCGCAACCTACCCAGCTGAGTTGGCCGAGGTACGTGCCATCGTTGGCAACATGCCACTGCTCGTCCCGGGTATTGGCGCGCAAGGCGGCGACATCAAAGCAGTAGTGCGCAATGGCAGCAATTCTTCGGGGTTAGGCCTCATCATCAACTCGTCTCGGGCGGTCCTTTACGCAAGCAATGATGCCCACTTTGCACAAAGCGCTCGCGGCGTTGCACTTGCCACACGAGATGCGATCCGCGCGGCAAGCAACTAACCTTCGCGTCATGCCAAACCCCTTTTTGTCCGCCGAATGGATTGCTGAAGCCCGCGTAATCCGCGCGAAGTACGAAGATCAGGCGCCCAAAATACCCATCTCCATTCGGATGAATCAGGTAATCACGAAGGTTCCTTTCGGTGACGGCACTATCAACAGCCACCTCGACACATCAAGTGGTGAATTGGTAATGGAACTCGGTCATCTAGAAACGCCCGACCTCACGGTGACCACCGACTACGCAACCGCTCGCCACATATTCCTCGAGCGCGATCCGCAGGCCGGAATGCAAGCGTTCCTTGGCGGAAAGATCCGCGTTGAAGGTGACATGACCAAGATGATGCAGATGCAAATAGCGATGCCAAACGATGATTTGGCGATGAAGGTGGCGGCCGAAATAATGGCCATCACCAGCGATCTCTAGCCAAAAAGCCCACGAGTACACTTTGTGCATGGGGATGCACAAAGTTGTTGACGTCCATGCACACATTTTGCTTCCAGGTGTCATGGGCAGTTGCGGTGCGGCTGGCCCCGAAATGGGTTTTCGCGAAAATGGAACCGAATTCTTCCGCGCTGGCGACTACGTCCTCGAAAATGTGCGCTTCAACAACAGCCCATTCTCGGTACCGGCGCAGCGTGTCGAAAAAATGGCTGCGATGGGCATTGATCTACAGTTGGTTTCCCCAAACCCAATTACTTATTTTTATCATCAGTCGAAACAGTCTGCGATTGAGTTCAATAAAAAGCAGAACGATGAAATTGCTGCAGTTTGCTCCGCGCATTCCCAGTTAGTTGGCGCAGCGTCGTTGCCACTGCAAGACCCCCAGGCATCTTGTGAAGAGCTCAATCGCGCAGTTGGCACACTCGGCCTCGTTTGTTCCTACATCGGTACAGACGTAAATGGTCTTGCACTTTCCGACCCGCAGTTTGAAGAGTTGTGGTCGGAGCATGAACGGCTTGGCGTACCAGTGGTCATTCACCCAGGGCCACGCGGTTCGTATCAAAAGCCCGACGCATTCTTCGACAAATGGGAGCTTGATGTCATTTACGGTTTCGCTATAGATGAAGGTCTTGCCGTTTCCCATCTTTTGTTTGCTGGCGTGCTCGATCGCCATCCAAACTTGCACGTCCACATCGCACATGGCGGCGGATTTGCCCCGTATCAAAAAGGTCGGTTAATGGCGGCGCTCGACAAACGACCTTTTGGCAAAAATCTACTCAATCGTTCGTTTGCAGACCAATGGGCTCAACTCAGTTTCGACACAGCAGTGCATCGTTCGGATGCCTTGCAATTCCTTATCGACACCGAAGGCATTGATCGTGTGCTGCTTGGTTCCAACTTCGGCGGCTGGGACGCAGAAGACGAGTACCGCCAAATGGTTGAAGGTCTTCGACTACCACCGGGCGGTGCAGAAGCAATCTTGGGTGGAAACGCCCAGAGAATTTTCAAGATCTAAATTTCTATGGCACTACACGGCCTCGATCTGTATCACGTTGCTTGGGTGGTTCCCAATTTGTCCGAAGCGATGGAATCATTCGGCACTACTGGTTTACGTTGGGCAACACCTGTCGTTCGCACAGTCATCATGCAAACGCCGACAACAGAACCAACGAGCGTTTCAATTTTAGTCACCTACTCAATTGACGACCCGATGCATGTGGAACTCATTGAGCACTGCCCGCAGTCGCCATGGCAAACCGAGGCCCTAGGTATTCCCCACCACTTGGGCTGGTGGACAGATGATTTGCAGGCCGACATCGCATCCCTTCTCGACGAGGGCTACCAACTCCAAGCATGGATGGTGGGAGACAACGGCAAACCTTCTCGCTTTGCATATCTGCTGAACCATCACGGCGCCCGAGTTGAGCTAGTTGACAGGGCGGCAGAACCACAACTTCGGGCGTGGTGGTCGGGCCAGCCATACCCGTAGCACCGCAGTACTTCTGCACCTATATATAGGTAGCATTTACCGCAGTCACGAGTAGGAGAAATCAATGAAAACCGTACTCATTGCCGGTGGAAACGTCATCGATGGAACAGGCTCTGCCCCCCAAGCAAAAACTGACGTTCTCTTAAAAGGTGATCGAATCGTTGCAGTAGGCAAAAATCTCGTCCTTGACTCCGCCGATCGTGCCAATGCAGAAACAATCGATGCCTCTGGCCTCACGGTGATGCCGGGGCTTATTGATGCCCACGTTCACGTCACGCTTGGCGAGCCACGCACCAACGATGAACTCTTTATGCACCGCGATGCGGCCACATCGGCAATGCTCGCTGCCTTCAACGTAAGAAAAGTGTTGAAGGCAGGCATTACTTCGATGCTCGATGTTGATGGCATTTTCAACATTGGGCCAGCGCTGCGCGATTCGATCAATGCCGGCATTGTCGAAGGCCCAACTATGCGTTCGGGTAGTTACGCATTAATGACCGCAGTCGGTGGCACAGCCGGAAAACTGATTCCCGATTCGGGTACTGCAGGCTACGCAGAAGTCGTTCGCGATAAAGAAGAAATGGTGCGCGTTGTTCGTCGCCAAGTGAAAGAAGGCGCCGACATCATCAAGATTCACGTCACCGGCTCCGTCCCAACACGCTCTGGCGAAATACAAGTCTGGACACGGGAAGAACTCAAGGTTGTTTGCGATACCGCACACGATTTGGGAGTGCGCGTCACTGCGCATTGCCGTGGCGACAAAGCAACTCTCGATGCCGTCATGGCCGGAGTGGACATCATTTGGCACGCATCCTTCCTCGGCGATGCAGCATTGGAAGCAATTATCGACAAGAAGGTTCCTGTCGGTCCAGTATTCACCTTCCTTGCAAATCTTTCCGAGTACGGCCACAAGGCCGGCGCAACATCTACCGCCAAGTCGGTTTTTGCCGGTGAACTCGAACACACGGGTTCCAAACTTCGCGAGGCATACGACGCAGGCGTCAAATTGCTCTGCGGTTCAGAGAGCGGTTTTTCAATGACGCCTTACGGTCATTGGCACGCCCGTGAGATGGAAGTGTTCGTCCAGCACCTCGGTCTCACTCCGCTGCAAGCAATTACTTGCGCCACGAAAGACAATGCCGTCGCGCTCGACGAGGATGGCGAAACAGGCTGCCTCGCTAGCGGTTACCGCGCCGACGTTTTGATACTCGACGGCGATCCATCCAAGAATGTTTCGCTGCTCAGCGATAAGTCCACATTCCGTCATCTCTTTTGCCGTGGAAAACAAGTAGACCTCAGCCCAATGCCAGCGCGTTCGATGTTCCGAGGCGAGCAAACTTCTGGTTGGTCCGAAATCGCACTTACTCGCGAAGTTGCATTTTCGTAATTATTTGCGAAGCACATCGCCCAACGTTGCTCGCCACTCCCCCAAATCAACGTAATCAATAAACGAAGTAATCAAGCCGCTTGCCATTTCTACGGTGATTACTGCATGGCACGCAACAGAATATTCCTTGCCGTGTATCCAGAAGCGATCGATGCGTTCGAGATGCACGCGCGGGCCATCAAGCGCCATTGATAGCACTTCCCACTCGACTCGCTCGCTTGCATTCAGTATCGGCGCAAACAATTGTTCAATTTCAGTGCGCCCGTTGAATGCGGCATGCGGAACATTTTGATACACGCCGTCCCGCGTAAAGCAGGCCGCAACTGCGGATGCGTCGCGCGATTCAACGGCGTACAGGAATGCCCGAACGACTAATTTTGGCTCTATCGTTTTGCCCAAGGACTTTACGGTAATGGGGGAAATGCGATGAAAAACGCAATCGTCACTGGCGCTGCTCGGGGAATCGGTCGGGTCATTGCAAACCGCCTTGCCGACGACGGCTGGCGCGTTGGTCTTGCCGACATCAGCATTGCCGCAATCGAAAACGAAGAGCCACTGCGTGCCAATTGCGTTGCGCTCGAGGCAGACGTCTCAAAGCCTGATTCCATCGCGGCCGCCCTTGCTGCATTTGATGCCACACCAGATTTGCTGGTGAACAATGCAGGCATCGTTCGCTTCGGCCCCTTGCTCACACTTTCCCAATCCGACTTTGAATCCGTCGTCAACGTCAACCTTGTCGGCACATTTTCGGCATCGCGCCAAGTTGCTGCGCTGATGATCGCCGACGGCAAGCCCGGCAACATCATCAGCATTTCATCCATGAATGGAATTGTTCCTGGCCCAAATAGCGGCGCATACACGGCAACGAAAGCAGCAATTGCGCTGCTCACCAAACAAATGGCCGTCGAATGGGGCCCAAATGGAATCCGTGTTAATGCGATCGCACCAGGGCTAATTGACGCAGGCATGAGCAACGCCGTCCACGCCGATTTGCAAATTCGTCAAGAGCGTGAGGCGCGCATCCCGCTTCGTCGACTAGGTACGGCAGAAGACATTGCCAACCTGGTTGCATTTCTCGCATCAGACCAATCGTCATACATCACGGGCGAGAACATCTTGGTTGACGGCGGCATTGCAATGAGCATTCTCTCTACGCTTCCCCGTCCCAAGAGCGTCGATTCAGTCGGACCATCGAGGTAACCATGAAAGATCTTTCAACAATGTCGGTCGTCATCACTGGCGGAGGTTCCGGTATCGGCGAAGCAGCCGCACGCCACCTTGCTAAGGGCGGCGCAAAGGTAACCATCTGCGGAAGACGCGCAGAACGAGTCGAGGCTGTTGCAAAAGAAATAGGCCAAAACTGCGCGTGGGTTCAAGCCGACGTTACGAAGGATGCCGATCGCAAACTGCTCATCAAAACCGCAGTTAAACATGGTGGTGGAATTGACGCGCTTGTTTCCAATGCCGGAAACATGGAACGCAAGCCTGTCGAAGAATGGACCGAAGAGCGCCTACAACAAATCTTTAACGACAATGTGGTTGCGGGAATGATGCTCACCCAAGAGGCGCTTCCCCACCTCGTTAAATCCGAGGGTGCAATCATCTTTATGGGTTCGGTCTACACCGTTCGCGCATATCCGGGTGCCGCACCATACGCAGCAACGAAGGGTGCCTTAGAGGCACTCGTCAAAGTATTGGCCACCGAGCTAGGACCAAGAAAAATCAGAGTGAACGCAGTCCGACCGGGCGCAGTACCTACCGAAATCAATGTGCGGGCTGGCATCTTTTCGGAGGATGCAGCAATGCAACGCCTGCAGTCAATGGCCAACCACCACGCGGTCGGGCGCATCGGCACCTCACTTGAAATTGCCGAAGGAATCGAATATTTGATTCGTGCCGAATGGGTTACGGGCACAGTTCTCGCCATTGATGGAGGCATGGGACTGGGCGTAATATCGTGAACGTGCTTACCGTAACCACCTTCGACGACGCAAAAGAGATATACCGCCACAAAGATTTCAAGCAGGCACTTTACGACGCCGGCGAAGTAGTGATGGATGGTGTTCTCGTCAATCTGCACGGCGATGAACATCGCGCCCGCCGCCGACTCGAGAATCGTTTGTTCCGCCGCGAAACACTGGTGCACTACGAGCGCGACCTTTTCCCACAAGTGATTCAGGAAACGCTTGCACCCCATGTTGCTGCGGGGCGCGCCGAACTCGTCGAACTTTCGCATCAACTGATGATGAATCTTGCCGCACTCAACGCAGGGGTCGACCGCCCGCTCAAGACCAAAGAAGAGACCGACAGCCTTTATGGCTTCATGATGAAGTTCATCGAAGGCGCCACGCTTGCGCACACCACGCGCGACCCCAAAGAAGTAACCAATGAAGTTGAAGGCGCCAAAAGCGAATTCAATGTGCAGTTTCTTGCCCCGTCAATCAAGCGTCGCCAACAACTGATTGCCGCTGCTGCCACCGACGAGACCGTTGAGCTTCCTAAGGACATCCTCACTGAATTGCTCAAAAACGAAGACTCGCTTCACCTACCCGACGAGATCATCCTGAAAGAGATTGCCTTCTTTCTTCTTGCTGGCGCACACACATCGGCGACGGCATTCGTGCGAACACTCGACAACCTCTTCAATTGGCTCGACAAGCACCCCGAAGACCGCGCGCTTGTAAAGACCGACCGCTCCTTTGTGCAACGCGCCATGTTCGAGACAATCCGGCTCAATCCTTCAAGCCCAACCGCTATGCGCAGAGCCACCACCGACATCACCCTCAAATCAGGAACAGTCGTTCCAAAAGATTCGTTAGTGACCATCGATCTCATGTCGGTCAACAGAAGCGCAAACATCTTTGGTGACACCGCCCCGGAATTCAACCCTCATCGCGTTATCGAAACACCCAACGTTGCACCGTGGGGACTCTCGTTCGGCCACGGCATGCACGCCTGCATCGGCCAAGAATTGGCCGCCGGTCTTTCAGAGCGCTCCGAAGAAACCTCCGAGTTCGAGTACGGGCTTGCAACAGTTGCAGTGCAGGCAATGTTCGATCGCAACGTCGCTCCCAATCCCGAGCTTCCCGCCAAGATGGACACCACGACGAAACGCCCCTACTGGGGTTCGTATCACGTAATTTTCGCGAGCTAGCGGCAATGTCGCCGCAGCAAATCACGCTGTCCACTTGGCAGCATGCACGCAGCGCGTTGCGCAACCGCTATCTACGGCAAGGCCTCTACGACGAAGGCACGGCATTGATGTCCGGCGTCATTGTCAACCTGCACGATGCCGAACACACAGCAAGACGGCGTTTAGAAAATCGACTTTTCCGACGTGACACATTTGCTTTTTGGGAACAAGACCTCATCCCGCACAACATTGCCGAGAGTATCTCCGCCCACCTCGCTGCGGGCAGCGTCGACCTTCTGCAACTTGCACGCCTCACCATGATGCGCATTTCTGCGGGCATTGCCGGCATCGATCTGGGCACAGACCCAAAGCGTTTTGTTCTCTTGGCCGAACTCATGAGCAAATTAGCTCGGGCTTCCAGCGTCAATCACTTCATTGGCGACAAGCAAACCGTCATCAACGACGGCAATGCGGCCCTGGCAACATTTGAAGCCGAGTTTTTCGCCCCCGCTCGAGCTAGTCGATTGCAGTTGCTCCAGCAGGTTGCAGCGAACGAACTCGACGTGGCAGAACTTCCTAAGGACGTGCTGATGACACTGCTTCTAAACCAAGACAATCTCTCCATCCCAGACGAGACAGTTCTGCGCGAAATTGCCTACTTCCCATGGGTGGGTTCGCACTCAACATCTGGCGCATTCGTCAATTTGATGGACCACATTTTTGAATGGCTCGACTCGCACCCAGAAAGCAGAAAAGGGCTGGTCGCCGACATTGCATTGATTCAGCGTTTTGGTTTCGAATCCTTACGGTTGCATCCTGCAAGCCCAGAGTCTGTTCGTATTGCAGTAAGCGACACCGCCATCGAACCCGATGTTGATGTGAGTGAGGGCAGCCGGGTCGTGATTGATATGCAAGCCGCAAACCGAGACCCCTTGATTTTTGGCAGCGATGCCAGCCAGTTCAACCCCTACCGCGATATCCCCTCGGATGTCTCGCCCTGGGGTCTCAGCTTTGGGTCTGGTTTTCACGCCTGTATTGGCCAAGAACTAGTAAGCGGCCTGGAGCAAACTGCCACCGACACAGAAGTTCCACTCACTGGCGCCATTGCAACGATGGCGCAGATTGTTTTGCAACATGGCGCGATTCCCGACCCAGCACGACCAGCGAAACGCGACGCGCAATCCTTACGTCGGAACTGGTTGGAATACCCTGTTATTTTTCGGCCGTAGCTACGGCTACGAATGATCAATAATCTCGCCGCTCTCGGCAAAAATCGTGATTGCTTCCCCCGGGCAGTTGCGCGCCAACTTCAGTAACGACTGCAATTCGTAATCTGTGGTTTCGGAAATTGGTTCTGCTAATTCTTGATCATCAAAACGAAACACCTTGGGGCCATCACTTACGCATTTGCCAGAGCTAATGCACAAGTCTTTTTGTACTTCAACGCGGTAAGCCATGGGCCAACAATAGTGTCAAGACTGAATGCTGCGCACTTGTTCATCAGCTTCACCCACAACCCAAGCAGCCGCTCTTCGCAACAACAATTGATGGGTGGGATGAGCAAATGACAGTTGGTCGTGGCCAAGTGCACTGTAGACCGAACGCGAACCCTCCTTGCTAAGTGCCCACATGCTTGCCTGGTTTCCGTCGACACCAATCGATTCGGTAAGCACGTCAACATCTTCGGTGCGCGATACATGCATGTAGCGCTCATCGTGCACCACGAAAGGCTCGACTCCATAAACAATTGGGTGATCACCAACACGCTCCACGTGCACGTCGCCCGGTTGCGGGTGATTGGAAACGCCCCAGTTCCATGAACCCCCAACCCAGTTGGCCCATGTCGTCGAATCTTCAAACGAGATAACCGAAGTGTGCACGGCAAGCAAGCCCGCGCCATCATTCTTCTGTTTCTGCAACGCGCTGTTCCACTGTTCGGAGGTGCTTCTTGCCCAGAGGCCGCGCTGTTCGGCCGAGTAACGACTGTCATTCATCTGAAACCAGCAGGCGTAACCAACGATGATGTCGTATGTGTTCTGCAACATCATCTGTTCCGATTGGTCTACGTCCCAAGCAATGTCGCAGGAAATTTTTGTGCCCAACAGAATCTCAACCAACGAGGGAACAGATGCTCGAAAATCGTGGGCCCAGCCGCCGGTGATGATTAGGCCAGATCTGTTCTGCATGGTGCCACCTATACTGAGCAAACGTTAGGAGATTGATTGTATGGACCTTCACCACGAATTTATTGTCAATGTTCCTATTGACAAAGCATGGGCAATTCTTACCGACATTGAGCTGATTGCACCTTGCCTTCCCGGAGCTCAACTCACTGCAGCACAAGGTGATACCTATTTCGGAAATGTCAAAGTAAAAGTCGGCCCAATTCTTGCCAAGTTTGAAGGACAGGCGTCCTTCATCGAACGCGACGATGTCCAGCATCGCGCAATGTTAAAGGGTGAAGGTCGCGACGGATCTGGAAAGGGCAACGCTTCTGCCCTTATCACTGCCACGCTCACCGCCGTGAGTGATGGCTCGTCGCAATGCTCAGTCGACACCGACCTCACCATCTCTGGGAAAATCGGCCAGTTCGGCAGAGGCGCTCTTGCCGACGTCAGCGACAAAATCCTTGCCCAGTTCGTAGACAACCTAAACACCAAAATCCTCGGCTCATAAAGCCTTATTCTCGGCTTTTCATTGGGGAAAAGCCCTAGATAGGCTTCCCTAATCGGTTTATCCGATTCTCAACTTAGGGGGATACATGAAAAAATCACATCCATTGATGGTGCGTCGTATGTTCGCATTATCAGTTGCTGGTTTGCTTGCGTTGACCGCATGTGGAGGTAGCGATGCAGACAATGCAGCCACCGACACCACTGTGGCAGCGCCAGACACTTCAGCAGCCGATATCGCAGCAGCTCGCGTTACCAAATACTTGCAGACAATCACCGAGATCGATCTCGGCGAAGCACCTGCATCAGTACCAGAAGCAAAGACTGTTTATTACATTGCTTGCAGTGTCGCAGTTTGTGCAGAAATTCAAGTTGGTGTCGAGGCTGCGGTCAAGGCACTTGGTTGGACATTCAAGTCAACATCGCACCAGGACACTCCGGAAACAGTTGCTGCCGCATTTGATGCTGCAATTGCTGCCAAGCCAGACGTCGTGATGTCAAGCGGTAACCCACGTGAGTGGTTCGCCGATCAGCTTGCAACCTTGCAAGAGATGAACATCCCATTGCTTTCATGGTCGTTGCCAGAAGGTTACGAACCAGGTAACGGAATTTCTGCCAACGTTTTGTCCGCAGACGATTACTACTTCTACGGCGTGCTGATGGCCGACTACGCAGTTGCAAACAGCCCGAACAAAAACATTCGGTTTGTTGGCTTGCCAGTCTTCCCAGTGTTGTCACTTGTACAAGAGGGTTTCAACGCCGAAATCGCAGCAATCTGTCCAGACTGCAAAGTCGAGACTCAAGAAGTTGCGATTTCTGATATCGGTGTCAACTTGCCAGGTCAGATCGTGTCTGCATTGCAGGCCGACCCAACCTTGGACTTCATCGTCTACGCATTCGGCGGCATGATGTACGGAGTTCCAGATGCACTTGATGCTGCTGGCCTCATTGACCAAGCCAAGGCTGTTTCACAGGCTGGCGGACCAATGAACTTCGACTTCATTGCTAAGGGTCGTCACCAACTCGGTGAAGTTGCTCTCGCTTCCGAATTGCTCGGCTGGCGTGTAGTTGACATGGCAGTGAGCCTCCTCTCCGGTGGCGCCATCTCGAAGGCACCAGCCTCCGAAAGCATCGCTGGACGTCCAGACATTGGTCTCAACGGTTTGCCACTGCAGATTTTGCAGGCGGACACCATTGCCGACCCAGCCGCATTGTGGCCAGGAGTTGTCGGTTTCCAAGACAAGTTCCTCGCTCGTTGGGGCAAGTAAACAATTAATTAGTCAACATGGGGTGGTTGTCAATCCAATTTGGGCTGACAGCCACCCCTTTGACATTTCTACAACGCATGATCAAATGATTGAGCCCACACCAATCCTCAACATTCGTTCTATTTCAAAGACCTACCCAGGCCAGGTGGCGTTGAGTGAAGCACACCTCCATATTCTCCCCGGCGAAATTCACGCACTGATCGGCCAAAACGGATCGGGCAAATCAACTCTCATCAAACTGATCGCCGGTTATCTCAAGGCAGATCATGGCGCCAACGTCGAGTTCAGTAATGAACGAGTCGACCTATGGCGACTCTCACCACAACTTCGAACGCAAATTCGAATTGTGCATCAAGACCTTGGTCTTGTTCCAACACTTTCTGCAATCGAAAACCTTGGCCTCGGACGCGGCTACGAAACCGGTTTCGGCGGCCGAATCAAATGGCGCGCAGAAGCGCGACGCTGCCAAGAACTGCTCCTCCGCTTTGGGCTTGCGCCAGACGTGCGCAGCCCACTTGCATCACTCACCTCTGGCGAACGTGCTGCAGTGGCCATTGTGCGTGCGTTGCAAGATTGGAACTTCGATAAGCCAGGCCTGCTCATCTTGGATGAGCCAACCGCAGCCCTCAACCGAGGCGAAGTCGATGCCCTCTTCCGTGAAGTTCGGCGCGTAGCAAGCCTCGGCGTAGGTGTCATCTTTGTTAGCCACATGCTTGACGAAGTACTCGACTTGGCCGACAAAGTAACGGTCTTGCGCGACGGCAAAGTAGTTGCATCAGGCCAGAACGTAAAAACGCTGGATGCCAGCGACTTGGTACAGCTCATGGTCGGCCGTGATTTGTCGCTGGGGCGCAACCGCGCAATCACCGAACATGGCCGCGTGGTGCTTGAAGCCGAGAATCTTTTTGGTTTCACACTTCGCGGTGTTTCGCTGAAGGCACACGCGGGCGAAATCGTCGGCGTTGCAGGCCTCATTGGCTCTGGCAGAGAAGAAGTTGCCAACTGTCTCTTCGGCGTTACTCCAAGGTTCATGGGCAAGGTGCTCGTCAACAAAAGGAAAGTTTTCGCGCATCCCCACCAATCGATTAAGGCGCGCATGGCACTTGTGCCAGCAGACCGTAAGCGCATTGGTCTCATTCTCGAAGAACGTTTGGAAGACCACATTCCACTGCCCCGACTCTCCACGTTGCGAAGGGGCATCACGCTTGATTACAAGCGACTGAAAACCGATGTCGCTCAATGGATCAACGACATGAACATTGACCCCCCGCTACCGCGCCGCAAGATGTCAAAGTTCTCAGGCGGCAATCAGCAGAAGGCTGTGCTCGCAAGATGGTTGCGCACCGAACCCGAAGTGCTCATCTTGGACGAGCCAACACAAGGTGTCGACATTGGCTCGAAATCGGCCGTGTACGAGCGCGTGGAGCAATTCGCCCAAGAGGGCGGCACGGTTGTCGTGGCCTCGTCCGACACCGACGAATTAATCCGCTTGTGCGATCGAGTACTGATCATGCGCGGCGGCTCGGTGGCATGCGAACTTTTCGGAGAAGAAATCACCGCTTCACGCATTGTGACCGAGACTCTTGGCGCCACGTCAAATAGAGTTGGTGCACGTGTTGCACCGCGAAAGGTTTCAATCGAAGTCATTCGCGAAGCGCCAACAAATTCGGCATGGGGGAATTCGTGAAAATTAATGAAAAGACGGGAGAAGTAAAAGCCCGCCTTGTGCTGAAAAAGAATAAAGTGACGCGCAGGTGGCGTGTTAAATACGAGCGCACCGACAAGAAAGACAAAATCGACAGTCGGTTCGATACCCGCCGCTCGCCATTCAAACTCAAAAAACTGCACCCACGCAATATCGGTGTTATCTACCTGTACGGCCTCGCTTGGATGTTGTTTTCACTATGGGTTCCGTCCACATGGCTCACCTGGCTTACCCATCGCTCGGTCATCAACCAACAGTCAATTCTCATCGTCGTCGCACTCGGCCTCCTCGTTCCCCTCTCGGCCGGAGTATTCGACCTTTCGATTGCCGCCACCGTCTCGGCGTCTGCAGTGACGGTGTCGTGGTTGTTGGTCGACAAACAGTGGTCAGTCATTCCCGCAATCGCTGTGGCACTTGTTCTTGGCCTTGTTGTTGGCGCTATCAACGCAACGCTCATTGTGCGCGTAAAGATCGACTCATTTATTGCCACGCTTGGCATGAGCTCGGTACTCACCGCCTATTCCGTCTGGAGATCGGGGAACCGCTCCATTCTGGGCCTACCCGACTCTTACCTTGCCATCACCGACGAATTCGTCTTCGGAATCACTCGCACCGTTCTCATTGCCTTGATTCTTGCCCTGATTTTGTGGTTCATGTTCGAGCACACAGCAGTCGGTCGTTACTTTTTTGCAACTGGTGGCGGTCGTGATGCCGCGCGGCTTGCTGGTATTCACACCGATCGCTACATCTCGGGTGCCATGTTGACATCGGCATTCTTGAGCGCAATCGCCGGCATTCTTCTTGCTTCGCAATTTGGTTCCGTACAAGCCCAATCTGGCGCGCCGTACCTCTTGCCCTCATTCGCCGCAGCGTTTCTGGGCGCTACCCAATTCAAGCGACGTTTCAACGTTCTCGGCACGCTGCTTGCAGTGCTCGTTTTGCAAAGCGGTGTCAAGGGCCTGCAACTTGCCGGAGTAAGTGCAGTATGGGTAGAGAGCCTCTTCTTCGGTTGCGCACTGATCATTTCGGTCGGCTTCTCCACATTCCAGAAACGCGTTCATGGCGGTCAGCGCCGTTGGTGGCGCCGCGAGGAAAGTGGCCCCGAATATCTGCTTGGTCGAATGCTTGGTTGGGGCCCCCGCAAGCAAACAAAAGATGCAGCCACAAAAGATCAGTGGTGGCACGACCCTTCCGATTCCGAAGGGCATCACCTCAAGCCATGATCGCCGCCGTACGTTGTATTAAAGGAGAATTTCAATGAGTCTTGTCGGAGCAAAAGTACTTCGAAAAGAAGACCCAAGCCTGCTCACTGGGCACGGTCGATTTGTTGATGACATCGCACCAGTAAATACTGCGTTCGCACAGTTCGTCATGTCCGATCAAGCCCACGCCAAGATTTTGTCCATCGACGTTTCTACAACGCTCAAAATGCCAGGTGTACTTGGCGTATGGACTGCGGCAGATTTCACCACATTCCCTAACCTTCCCGGCGGCCTCCCCGACCTCGAACGACCAGTGCTTGCACACGACCGCGTTCGTTGGGCTGGCGAACCAGTAGCCATTGTCGTTGCAGAGAATCGTTATCAGGCCGCCGATGCCGTACCGACGGTAGTTGTCAATTACGAGTCGCTCGATGCAGTCACCACCGTTGATGAAGCAACTGCACCCGGCGCACCGTTGTTGTTCGAATCGGAAAGCTCCAACGTGCTCACGAAGGTGCCAATGCTTGACGACTTGGAAAAGCATTTCGCCAAGTCGCATGGTCGTGCCCACTTGCGCATCGTCAACCAGCGCTGCGCCGTCGTGCCAATCGAAACTGTCGGCTGCCTCGCAGATTGGACGCAAGAAGGGCTCACGCTCTGGGCAACCACCCAAGCACCTCACCACTTGCGCAACAAACTTGCTTCGTGGCTCGATGTCTCGCAAAACCTGTGCCGAGTTGTAGCGCCAGATGTTGGCGGCGGCTTCGGTGCAAAAATTGTTTGGTACCCAGAGTTCTTCGTAGCCCCACTGCTCTCGAAGTCGCTCCGTCGCCCAGTCAAGTTTGTGCAAACACGTTCCGAAGCAATGGTGCAAATGACGCACGGTCGCGATCAGGTTCACGAAATTGAAGTTGGTTTCGAAAAGAACGGCAAAATTAACGCGCTGCGCATGGTGATCAGCCAAAACCTCGGCGCATTCGGCGACCCAACTGGTTTGGGCCTTGCCGTACTCACTGGATGGATGGCAGCGGGCTGCTACAAAATTCCCCATGTCTCCACAGGTTTCCGAACCGTTGTCACCAACACCACTCCCGTTGCTGCATATCGCGGTGCAGGGCGACCAGAGGCAACGTTCTCAATCGAGCGCATCATCGACTTGGTGGCTCTTCGCACCGGTGTCGACCCAGTAAAAGTTCGTCAACTTAACTTCATCCAACCAAAAGAGTTTCCGTACGAAACCCACAACGAAGCAGTTGTCTACGACTCCGGCGACTTCCCCCAAGCACTCGATGAGTGTTTGCGACTGCTCGACTACGACTCCGTGAAAGCCGAACAGGCACGCAACCTCAACGACCCGTCGAAACCACTCATTGGCATTGGCTTTTCGTGCTGGCTAGAAATTGCAGGCTTCGGCCCCAACGGTTCGCTTGAAGGCTTCGGTCACCTCGCTTCCTGGGAGTCTGCTCAAATCCGAATCGCACCAGACGGTTCGGCAACCATCTTCATTGGTTCGTCGCCACATGGTCAGGGTCACGAAACATTCGTTGCACAGATTGCATCCGACGAACTCGGCGTACCGTTCGAACGCATCAGTGTCATCCACGGCGACACCGCAACAGTCATCCAAGGCATCGGAACAATGGGCAGTCGCGGCGTACCTACCGTTGGTTCAGCCGTCAAGGTTGCCTCAGAACGATTAATGGTTCGCGCTAAAAAGATTGCTGCCCACCTGCTCGAGGCTTCCGAGAGTGACATTGAAGTAAAAGACAACGCATTCAATGTGCGCGGCACGCCAGGCAAAAAAGTTAGCTGGTCTGATGTAGCAACCACTAGCTTCCAACCACTTCGCCTCCCACCCGAACTTCAGGCAGGAACACTTGAGGAACGCCTGTTCCACGAGAGCCCAAACTTCTCCTATCCATCTGGCGCGTACGCCTGTGTCGTTGAAGTCGATCGCCGAACGGGCAAAACCAAGATTCGAAACATGATTGTTGTCGACGACTGTGGCACGGTCATCAATCCGCTTCTTGCCGAAGGCCAGGTGCACGGCGGCGTTGCCCAAGGCATCGCACAAGCCCTCTTCGAACAAGTCAGTTACGACGCATCTTCTGGGCAGCCAATCACCGCAAACTTGATCGACTATCTCATTCCATCCGCACCGGACATGCCCAATTACACCGCCGGAAGAATAACCACTCTGTGTCCAAACAATCCGCTTGGCGCAAAGGGAATCGGTGAGTCCGGTGCCGTCGGCAGCCCACCAGCAGTTGTCAACGCAATCGTGAACGCGCTCTCATCGTTCGGTGTAGAGCATATTGATATGCCAGTTACGCCCGAGAAGGTTTGGCGAGCAATGAATGGGAGCAGCAAGTAATGACCACCGTACGCATCACCATTAACGGAGCAGAGCAACAACACGAGGTAGAAGATCGCACCCTCCTCATTCACTACATCCGTGAAAATGCGCGCCTCACTGGTGCACACATCGGCTGCGACACATCCAACTGCGGCGCATGCACGGTGCTACTCAATGGCGAAGCAGTAAAAAGCTGCACACTTCTCGCCGTTCAAGCCGACGGCGAACACGTAACAACTGTTGAAGGTTTGTCTGGTCGATTCAATGGGCTCAGCGCAGTACAAGAAGGCTTTCGCCAAGAGCACGGCCTGCAATGCGGTTACTGCACACCTGGAATGGTGATGGCCTGCACAGCGTTATTGAGTGAAAACCCACAGCCAACCGAACACGAAATCCGCCACGCACTTGAAGGCAACATCTGTCGTTGCACGGGCTACGAAATGATTGTCAATTCAGTTCGCTGGGCAGCCGAGAATGGCGGAGCGCAATGATTCCTGCACCATTTACCCATATTCGAGTTTCCTCCATCAAGGAAGCAAGCGACGCACTCGAGCATCATGGCGATGAAGCCAAGTTGCTTGCTGGTGGTCACTCACTTATCCCACTGATGAAATTGCGTTTGGCAACACCAACCGTGCTCGTCGACATCATGCGCATCACACAACTGCAAGGCATCAAACAAGAATCTGGCAACATCATCATTGGCGCACTCACACGCCACGTCGATATCGAACGCTCGCCCATCGTTCGCCAGCATGCTCCTCTTATTGCCGCGGCTGCTGCACTCGTGGGCGATCCCCAGGTGCGCAACCGAGGAACCATTGGCGGCTCGGTAGCGCACGGCGATTCAGCCTCCGACTTGTCCTGCGCGCTCTTTGCGGCAAATGCGTCATTCGTTGTTTCAGGAACATCCGGTGTGCGCACCATCCCTGCAGCCGAATTCTTCCTTGGCTTCTGGACCACCGCTCTCGAACCAAGCGACATACTCACCGAAATCGTCATTCCAGAGGCATCGTCGAGCCCCTGGAGCTACCAAAAGTTCACCATCCGCTCTCAGGACTGGGCTGTCGTTTCAGTCGCTCTCTCGGGAAGCCACATTGTTCTTGGCGCCATGAGTGAAGTCCCGATTCGTGCCGAAGCCACCGAGCAAGCCCTCGCCTCTGGCGCCAGCGCACACGAGGCCGCACAGTTGGCCGCAGAAAACACCAGCCCCTCGTCGGACTTGCGGGCCTCTGCCGAATATCGTCAGCATCTTGCTCGTGTGCTCGTTTTGGACGCGCTCACCGAGTCTGCTTTACGCTAATCATTGCGGTATCTCTATGTTGGTCTCCGACCAGATTTAACCGACAGAAGAAACTTCGAAAAGCACACCAGCTTTATCTATCTTCTGAAGCGAGATCTTCACAGAATCGACTATCACCGAAGTACCCGCCTTGCCCAAATCGGCAATGTATCGAACTGGGCCTTGACCATGTCCAAAAGATGTATCGACTCGATAAACCAAGAGCTTTGATTGTGCTTCGTTGTATGCCGATTCTGCTCGATATTCGGCAATCACGACCGAATGGTCTGAAAGTTTGTACACCATCATCTTCGAGCCTGCAGAGGTTTGCTTTGTTGAAAGTGGCTCCAGCAAATGCCTAGTGGTTGCACCCTTTTCTACGCACCTAATCGAAGTGGAGGCAATCCAACCAGCCAGCCAGCGGTTCCACCCGCCAAGTTCTTTTTGATTACCCGAAGATATGCCCATCAAATCCCATGCGCCAATAACCGGATATCCCGCCGATAATTGTCCATCAGTCTGAAAGAAATACAAATCTTCTAAAGCCAACCATGCATGCCCAAGTTCGTGCGCAAGCGTGTTCCAACTGAACGCAGCGCCACCAGTACTTAATATGCCACCGAAGCTTCGGCCCGTTCCGTACATACTCGAGCCGGGTGGCATCGCCGTTGCACCACCAAACTGCCCAGACGATGACGTAACGATTTCTACGATGTCGTAACCAGCAGTCGAGCTTTTGGCCTCATATTCACTGATCAATCGACGAAAGAAAGATGAGCGATCAAATTGCAAATTTGAGTTTGTCAGTCCATTTTCTGAAAGTGATCCACCAGCATTGGCCCAATTTGCTGAATCCGCATAAACCGTCTCAAATGACGCTGCGCCATACGATGTTGCGAGGTAATAGGAATTGACATCCTTGTACTTCGATTTCACATAATTCAAATCGCTTGCCGTAAAAGGAAGATCTGTAAAACTCACGGGTAGTACTAGTACTCTCAATTTTTTCAATGTCGAGGGATATCCATCCGGTCTCGGAAATCCCGATGAAATAACTCCCGGAGTTATATCTGCAATACGACAATTTTCGGTAGGTGCAAGTGCTGAGGCGGCGGTAACCGATGAGTCCGTTTTCGAACTAGACGAAACCTGCTGCCACTTCAAATTCTTTCCAACCTTGACGCACTGAACTTTTGTAGCTTTACCACTCACTTTAACAACTGCAACCGATCCAACTTTTTTACAAGTTTGACCTATTCCAGTCGCACCAGCAACTACAGGTGCAAAAGCTAGAGGAGTTGAAACGGCCAGTATTAAGAACGATCTCGCAAACTTCATGGGGCAATAGTACTCCGCTTTAAGATCGCGCCTAACGGTCGGCCGAGCGCACCAAACTGGCCGTGCCAATCGCCAATATCGTGGCCACCACACCAACCAGCAATCCGTAGGAATAACTGGAAACCTTGCCCGTTGATTCGGTGATGTCGTGCACGCTGATCATGAGCGCACCACCCAAAACCGCGCCCATCTGAGAAAGCAACTGCTGCATTGCGCTTGCCACGCCCATGTCGCTTTGCTTCACCGATGCTGCGAGCAGTGCCGTAAGTGACGGGGCCGCAATACCCATTCCGAAACCGGTGAGCGCGAGGCTCAGCGCGATTACCCAGTCGGTCGTTCCAATGTCGATGTTGTACATCAAAATCATCGCCAGCAAAATTGCGAACGCGCCAGCCATACCCGTATTTCGCTCGCCCATTCGGCCAACAATGAAACCAGCCGCTGGCGCAATCAAACTAAATACCAGCGGTCGAGAAATAACAAGCCAACCGATGTGACTAGGCGTGTAACCCAAACCATTCTCGAGCATCTGTGGAAGCAGCAGAAAGCTGCCCATGTAGGCAATGTTCATCAATCCCTGGGTAACAACAGGGAACGCAACGTTTCGTGTGCGCAGCCACTTCACAGGGATCAGTGGCGCACTCGCCCGCTTCTCCACTTGGTAGAACCACAGCAATGCAGCAATGCCCAAGACACCCGTCACAATTGTTGCAGGGCTTGTCCAGCCCCACGAATTGCCGCGGTTAATCGTGAGGAGCAACAGCACAGACCCCGCGCCAAGCGTTGCCGACCCAAGCACATCGAAACGAACGTTGTCTTGCCTGTCGGTATCTGGCAACAACCGCATCGATACGAATGCGCCAATGACGCAAAGCGGTGCTTGCACGAGGAAGATCACACGCCAACCAAAAATTTCTACAAGTGGTGTCCCTGCAACTACGCCAATGACGGGTGCGCCCGCAGTAACGAAGCTCCAGTAACCAAGTGGCCGAACGCGCTCATCTGCTCGGAACATTCTGTTGATGTACGCCATTGCCGACGGGCCAGTGGCCGAGCCGGCTGCAGCCGACAACGTGCGCAACACAATTAACGAAGGGGCGTTCCAGGCAAACGCACTGAGCAACGCGAACACTCCCGCAAAAAACAATCCATAGGTAAACATTCGCTTGTGTCCCCACAAGTCGCCCGCTTTGCCAAATGCTGGCCCTACAACACCAAAGGCCAACATCGGTGCAGTGATTGTCCAACTCATTATTGAAACTGTGCTGCCCAAATCGTCTGCAACCGTCTTCAGCGATACAACTAACAGCGTGATGGTGAAACTAACGGTGAACACGCTGGCGAGAAGTACGCCAAGCGTTGCCTTGCGATGCGTCATCGATACGCGCGTCGTAACCCGACGCTTTAAGAGGCTGCCCCACGGGATAACCGAGATTTCGTCCACACCACCAGAGTCGATGACTCCGGTTTCATCCAACTGCGACGGCGGGAGGTGCTCGTCGTTTTTCACCCCCCAAATCTACTTGCGGGGTCGTGCAACATAACGAAATAGGACTTCGTGACTTATCCCACAGCGCTGAAGCGAAATCTCACATATTGCTGAATTGCTTGCGAAGTTCTCTTTTCAGAATCTTGCCCTGAGTATCTTTTGGCAAAGCATCAATAACGTGGACCGCTTTCGGTACTTTGAATGATGCCAAGTGTTCCTTGCAGAACGCAATGACTTTGTCTGCATCAATCGTTTGGCCCGGCTTTACTACGACACAAGCCGTAACGGCCTCAGACCAGTATGGGTCTGGTGCACCGACTACCGCAACTTCCAGAACACCTGGGAATTGATAGACCACTCGCTCGACATCGACTGACGACACGTTCATTCCGCCAGTTTTGATCATGTCTTTCTTGCGGTCAAAGAAAAAGAGGTTGCCGTCTTCATCAATCCGCACGAGGTCACCTGTGTGCAGCCAACCGCCCTTCACTGTCTCTGCAGTCTTTTCAGGGTCTTTCAAGTAGCCCAACATGACGCTTGGTGAGCGGCAAATGAGCTCACCTTCCGCTGCGTCCACTCCCTCGTCATCTACGACACGAATTTCAAGCTGTGGAACAGGCTTGCCAATCCAGGATGGGTCACCATTGGGAATATCTTCAAGGGTTTTAAACCATCCGACCGAGCCCAATTGAGACAACTCACTTTGACCCCAGTAAGTTCCCCACACAATTTCCGGTGCAGCAACCGACCATGCATCAATCATCGACTTAGGCACAGTCCCACCGTAGGTAAGGCAGCGACGAAGCGAACTGACATCCATTGTGCTAAATCCTTCAACAGCGATCATCGCCAAATAGAACGTGGGCGTTTGGGCCATGATCGTCACTTGGTCAGATGAAATTACGCGGGCCGCCATAGGTGCATCAACTGTGTGAGCCAAAACTAGCGTTGCGCCAATTTGGGTCAACGTAGTCATTGACCCAAGCCCAGCAATGGTGTGGAACGGCATGAGAAACAACCATCTGTCAGACATGCGAATGTCCAGCGCATACGACCATGCAGGCGTTGTCGACATGATGTAGTTGCGATGTGGAATCATTACGCCCTTGGGGAACGCTTCCGTACCGCTTGTATAGACCAACATGGCTATGTCGTCTTCGGACACCGTCCTGTCAACTTCAGCGCGATCGTGCGTTGACAACACTTCCGAGAATCTCAGCCAATCAGTGCTCGCCGAATTCGCAACCGTGTCGCTCACAACCTTTGCTGCAATGCCTGAAAGCTGGTCCTTTATGTTTTCGAACTTGCCCACGAAAGCATCCTCAACAATCATCACCTTCGGAGAGGCATGACTGATTTGATAGGTAATTTCCTTCTCAGTGAATGTGAAATTGACCCCCGTAAAAGCCGCACCTAATTTGAGAGTCGCGTACCAGGCAACAACATAATCTGGGCTATTTCGGCTCATCATGGCCACACAATCACCACGATTTACGCCCTTTTCTTCCAGATACGCAGCGAAAGCATTTGCGCGCGAATTGAGCTCGGAATAAGAGATTTCCTCTCGCGAACCATCTGGACGATAAAAGATTACGGCTGCTTTGCGAGGTTGATGTTGAGCGTGTCGCCGCAACTGATCTCCCAGTGTTGCACGACGGATCATTTCCTGATTGCTAATGAGACTCATGTTGTACTCCTAACATTTGAAGGGCTAGACGCCCGTATTTTTGTGCTAATTGTTCTGCAGAAAGTCGGCCTGTCGGGCGAAACCATTCGTTGACACTGTTCACCATGTCCAAGAGTGCAAGCCCTGCAATTTGTGGGTCCTCACAGTGAAACACGCCAGCCTCTTTACCGGCCTTTAGAAATTTCTGAATACCGTGCTGATACTGAAGCCGATACTTTTGGACCACTTCCTGATGATCAACAGTCAAGTTGTGCATTTCTCGATACCCGACGCTTAACGCATGTCGGTGTTCCCAAAAGTAGGCAATGTGTTGCTCGACAAGGGTCTGTAGTTCTAGTTCAAAATTTGAGGTGACATCAGTACTCGGAAGATGATCAGCAATAAAGTCCCGAGTCACTTCTAAAACAATTGCGAAAAGCATCTCTTCTTTCGAAGCAAAGTAATGATAGAGCGATGCTCCCTTAACCCCAGATTGGCTTGCGATCATTCTCATCCCGACAGAATTGAAATCACGCTCGTAGAAGAGCTCCGTTGCAACTTTGAGAATTTCTACCGCCTTGTCAGCGAGAACACCCTCTTCAATATCTTGGACAATGACGGTGCCTTGAGCAGTCATTGCTAATTGTTCCCCGTCAACCGTTTCGCGGCTTCGACTATCGCGTCCAATGAAGAACCTGGTGGAAAGCACTCAACACCCATTGCCCCTAGTTTTTTAACGGCATATGGCGGCACTGTTCCTCCGGCGAACACGGGACCTTCGTATCCTTCGTTGCGCAACGTCTGGATAATTCGCTCGGCCACCTGTATGCGCCCACCGATATTCAGACCCACCAAGTCGGCATCTTCGTCAATGGCAGCTCTAGCTATTTCGCCATCTCGAACCATGCCTAAAAGGATTACTTCGAACCCGGCATCACGCAAGGAACGGGCAACAACGCTGACACCTCGCCAATGGCCGTCCAAGCTTGTTTTGGCAACAACTACACGACCAAGGTATGCACCAGAGTTGTTCGTCAGGCGTTCGGTTTGCGGTATCTCGTTCAAAAGCTGATCGGCACTTTCCAGTCGCCATAGACGTCTCTAAAGATGCTTCCAATCTCGCCAAGGCTTGCATCAGCCTCAACTGCAGTAAGCATCGGACCCATTATGTTTTCTCCACTGCGACACGAAGCCTCCAGCACTTTCAATGCCGACATCGCTGCGGTTGTATCACGCTCACGTCTCAAGTCGGAGAGTCGCTTCGTTGCTCGCTCAAACACGTCGTCAGAGCCTTGGAATCCGTCCACATTGAACGGGTCTCCATCGCCCTGATGGATGTTCACACCAACTACTTCACGGCTTCCGTTTAATAATCCTTGCTCAATCGTGTACTGGTTTACTGCGGCTTTCCCATGCAACCAACCAGTATCGAGTGTTGATACAAATCCACCCTCATTTTCGATCTCACCAAGAAATTGAATTGCCTTTTCTTCTAGATCAGCGCAAAGTGACTCTAGGTAGTAGGAGCCACCAAGTGGATCTACGACCTTTGCCAAATTGGTTTCGTGCATCAAGATCTGCTGAATCCTCACGCTCATGTGATGTGCTTCTTCCGATGGGATGGACAAGGCTTCGTCGTAACCACTAACTCCAAGCGACTGCACACCGCCAAGCACCGAAGCCAACGCCATCAATGTTCCGCGGACAATGTTGTTCATTGGTTCTTGATAAGTCATTGCAGAACCAGCTGTTACTACGTGAATTCGGAGTTTCAATGCTCGAGGATCCGTGATCCCGTAGCGCTGTACCAAAAGGTCATGCCACATTTTGCGCGCAACACGTAACTTCGCAATATCCTCCATGAACTCCATGCCCACGCGGAAATTGACTCCACCCAAACTTCGCGCAACTTCAGCAAGCGAAAGATTCCCTCGCTTAGCCGTTTCGTCAAGATGCTCAATTGCGCAAGCAAAAACAGATCCCAATTCTTGGTATGCATTAAGCCCAGTATCGGCACCGTTATATCCAGCGATTGAAATGGGCACCCACTTGGGGACATGCTTCGCACAGAAATCAATGATGTCGCAATTGATTTTCAACCCATCCCGCGCAGGGATCTGCTGCTTCGTAATACAACCGAGATACGTGAGGAAAAAATCACTCTGTCCCGTGCCAGTAAGTTTTGCAATGTCTACACCGCGCCTTTTTGCAACGGTCCAATAGGCTGCCAAGGCAAATGGGGCATGCTGTACCACTGCTCCACCAGGGTGCGCAAAATACTTTTCCTGATCAATTCCATCTACGACCAGTGCGGTATCTCTGGCCGATAGTTGTACTGCCCCAGAAAGACCAACGTCTTCCCATCGCGACAACACTTCTGGATGGTCGACGTCATACATGTGATCGGCTGTCATCCGATCATGCTCCATGATGAAACCAGTCTCCCCTTTTTCTAGTAAATAACGAATCCGTTCACCTTCGTCTTCGGGGTTTCCGAAGCCGGACAACTGAAAGATTCTCCATGGTTTCGAACGGTATCCCTCGGCAAATGCACCTCGCATATAGGGCGCTTCACCCGGTAACGCCGAGACTTCGGGTGCAATATGAGCGACATCTGCAGGCCCATAGGAGGTTCTGATTGGCAAGCCAGAGACCGTCTGGACCTCGCTGTCGTTTTTCTTGTCACCCGAAGTCACGTTCAATACCGCTTCCATGTTGTTTGAATCACCGATTTATTGTCTGTTAATTAACAGCAATTACTCACGCTCCAGGAAATGTGCTCCCGAACGAATCCTTAAATGCCATTTCTCCAACTGGCATACGGCTGAGCTTCTTCGGGAATGGCTTTTCAGAGTAGCCAACAGCAATGTGTGCTGCCGTAATGTACCCCTCTGGAATGCCCAACAATTCTTTTACCTGTGGTTCAAAAATGCACAACAGTGTTGTAAGCGAAGTTGCAATACCCTGCTCGCGGCACTTCAACAAGAAGTTCTGAACCGTTGGGTAAATAGAGCAACCACCAACGACGCTCAAACGACCAAGTTCATGATCGGTTGGGTGAAGGTCTTGCATGCTTGCGCACACAACCACGATTGCTGGCACTTCATGTAGGTGATCGGCGAAATGATCGGCGTTATTCAAAACCGTCATATCTCCACCAATTGCAATTGTTCCTTCCTTGGCACCTTGCAGGTAGGCCTTCCAAGGCTGGTTGTACCATTCGGCCAACTTCTTTTTCTTCGCTGGATCTTTGACAACAATAAATCGCACTGGTTGACGATTTCCACCCTGCGGCGCGAAACGTGCAATTGACATTGCTTCAAGTAGCTTGGCGTCTGGAACATCATCTTTTTTGTAAAAACGATTCGTTCCATTTGTTGACATTATTTCGTCTAAGTTCACTGTTTTCCCCTTTTGTAGTAGTTGTTTATTTGATTGATTACTTATCTTGCTATCTTGATTTTCTTCCTAATGCTCATCCAAAAGCCTTAACTGTCTCGTTTTTGCCCGCTCTGCACGAAGCCTCACGGCCCAACCCGACAACGCAACCGAGCCCGCAAGTGCAGTTCCATTAAACACGGACTCAAACCATGCCGGCGCACCCAGCTGCTGCAATCCAGATATTGCAATCGAAAGTGCGTAGACAGCAACAATTGTTCCAACCACGTTGAACTTGCCGGGCCGAATGGTGGTGGCCCCGAGAAATGCGCCAGCAAAGGCAGGCAATAAAAGTGAACCACCAGTAGAGGGTGATGCAGTTCCGAGATTAGAACCAAGCATGACTCCAGCGATTCCCGCCAGTGTTGAAGACAGCATAAACGAAGCCATTACGTACCGATCGGTGCGGATACCCGTGAGCTCCGCAGCACGGCGGTTTCCCCCAGTGGCGTACATTCTGCGACCCGCTGGCAAATTGGAAAGAAATATCCACAAAATTGTGGCGATGATCAAGACATAAACCGCATTTAATGGCAGTCCAAAAAGTCGGCCACGGGAAATTTGAGTAAAACTCCTTGGGACATCGTTATAGAGGGTGCGTCCGCCTGTGTACCAGAGGCCTACCCCTCCAAGAATACTGCCCGTCGCAAGTGTTGCTACAAACGCATCAACTTTGAATTTCACAACGATAATCCCATTAATCAACCCATATATTGAGCCCAAAACGATGGTGAGTGTGACAGCAAGTACAACATTCATGTGACTTTGCCCGATAAAACCAACCACGAGAATATGACTAAGCGAAAGTACGGCAGCAATTGAAAGATCAAATTGCCCAACAATCAAGGGTGTCATCGCCGCAAGGGCCAACAGCGCAACGATTGTCCGATTATCAAGAATCGCCCTGTAATTATTAAATGTTGCAAAGCTATCTGGTCGAAGTATGGAAAAAAGCACTACCAAAGCAATCATCAAAATCAAAATGCCGTACTTACCAGTTTGGGCCGCAAAAGAACCAACTAGATCTTTTTCACCAGAAATACGATCTTTTCTACGCAGCTTCATATGCAAACCTCGTCATTTCATTTATATTCACACGTTCATCTCGTAAATCTGCAGCTACTTTTCCTGCACGAATAACTACAGCACGGTCACAAACTTGCTCAACTTCTTCCAAGTCGGAAGTAATAATGACAACTGACATTCCCTGTGCCGCCGCCTCACGAAGCCGGCGATGTATTTCGCGCCTTGAACCCACATCTACTGCCGCTGTCGGATCATTCAAGATAATAATCTTGGTATTCTGATTCATCCAACGTGCAAGTACTACTTTCTGAGCATTCCCGCCAGAAAGCGTTGAAAAGACGCGCTCTGAGTCTGCTGGGCGCACATTGAAACTCTTCAGCAATTCATTGGCCCGATTGATCTCGCCAGCGTTGCGAATAACAGAAAGCATTGCATAAGCAGGATTTAAATAAAGATTTTCGCGCAGTGTCAGTTCCACCGCAGCAGCATCTCCATTGCGATCTGCCGGCAAATATGCGATTCCGTTAGCGATTGCATCAAACGGCCCATCTGGGCGGTACGGATTTCCATGAAACATCATTGATCCTCCGTGAATGGGCATCAGGCCAAACAACATCGCGCCGATCTCCGCATGTCCAGAACCCGCAAGCCCCGCGATGCCAAGCACCTGACCAGCCTCAATTGTCAAGTCAAGCCCGGAAATTCTCTGTCCAATGATATTTGTGAGGGAAAGAATTTGAGTTGAGTCAGCTGCTTTGGTCTTTTCAAACTTTTCCAGACTCTTACCGATGATTGCTTCAACAATTTCAATGTCACTCAAATCAGACATTTTTCCTACCGCAACAACGTGCCCATCTCGCAACACGGTTACTCGATCACAAACTTCACGCACTTCATCCAGTCGGTGTGAGATCATAACTATTGATACTCCGTTATCTCGGAGTCGTCGCAGAATGTCAAACAAAGTTTTTACTTCACCAAAATTCAAAACAGCGGTAGGTTCGTCTAAAAACAGCACTTGTGCATTAACTGCAAGTGATCGGGCAATAGCAACTATCGATTGAGCAGATATCGGCAAGTTTGCCACTGTTTCATTTGGGTCTATATCAACACCCATTCGAGAAAGTGCTTGACGAGCAATTTCGTTCATCTTTTTTCGATCAATTTGTTTCCTCTTTGTCGGATAGCCAGCAAACAGCGCAATATTTTCGCCGACCGATAAATCTCCTACCAGCCCGGTCTGCTGATGCAAAAATGCAACACCATGCTCAGCAATTTTTTGTGGGCTGTGATTACTTTCAACCTCTCTATTGTTTACAAAAATTACGCCACCATCATGGGCTTCAATTCCAGCAACAAGTTTTACAAGCGTTGATTTGCCAGCTCCATTTTCGCCGAGCAGGGCATGTATCTCGCCTTTAGCAACTTCAAAATCAACACCACCGAGCGCAACAGTGCCTCCGTAGACCTTGCGTAAGCCGCGCACCTGGAGAACAGGACTCGTGCCCTGTTCTCCAGATACTGGTTTATCGCTAGTCAACGGAGACACCGTATTGCGTCCTGACCGTTTAACCGATTACCTCGTTTTCAGCCCTTACCCCATAGGCGCATGTACTCAGATTTGAAATCAACCCACTGGGTGTAGTCACTACTTCCGTCCGCCGCAGTGTCTGCTTGCGTCCAGAGGTGAACACCGAGTCCAGTCTTTTCTGCAGCTACGTATGCGTCACCAGCAAGACCACGCGCTACCTGATCGATACCTGCGTATGCAACCCAGTCAAGACCAACGCCTGGCAAGAATGGGCTGTCGCCCTTCACTACTGCGCCAAGTCCAACTGCATCACCGTCTTTGGTGACAACTTTGACTGTGTCACCCTTGCCAGCCTTTCGGACCGACTCGAGAACAGATGTCAAAGGAATGGAGTATGGAAGAACGATGTACGTTGCATCGGGATTCGCTGCAAGAGCTGCAGTGATCACAGCATCAGTCTTTACTGGATCCAATGCGTCACCTGTTGTCCATTCCACTTGGTTTACAACACAACCGGTGCACTTGGCCATTACGCCCTTGTACTCCTCATTGCTGGTTACCAAGTTCGGGAAACCTGAGTCATTGATCAAAATGGAGTTGGCTGTGCCGCCAGATTCTGCAATCACTGCATATGCCAACACTTGGTGCATCAAAGGCATGCGGTACGAAACGTATGCGTCGTAACCATTCTGCGAATTGGATGCTGGGGTGTCCGCAATGGAGACGGTAACTATGCCAGCTTCACGAGCTGCCGCAAGTTTTGCGTCAACCGCAACGTCAGGGATTGCAATAGCGATGATTGCATCAGGCTTCTTTGCAATTGCAGAATCAAATGCCGTCAACCACACTTCTGGGTTGAACTGACCATCAATGATTTCTGCGTTCCAACCGAGTGCTTTTGCTGCCTCTAAAACATGATTGCCAGCAACTTCACATGCCGTTCCACTTGAGCAGATAATTACTTGAACGTTCTTGCCTTCTTCCACCATGGAGACTGCATCAGTTGGGCCATTCCAGCCGGTCTGTGCAATAATTCCCGTTGAGTCGACACCAGTGTCTGTCGCTGCCCAAACCAATCCTGCTTTTGCAAGATCGGTGATGCGTGTAGCTTCGGCCAAGATGTCAGTTGTTTCGACTTCCGTCGCGACTGATTCTTCAGTCGTTGTCGAATCCGAACTTGAGCACCCAGTAGCGAAGACGATGACAGATGTGACTGCAATTGCCATTCCTCGAACGGACTTCTTCTTTAATGAATGAATACCTTTACTCATCAATTTCCCCCTTGAGTATGGGAAAGCCCCAATGGCCCCCAACAGGCAAACTACCTAACACTCGTTAGGTAGTCAAAATGCGCGAGAAAACCCCTGTAAATCGTGGTCAATAAGGGCACGAAACGCTTTCCAGCCACCGTTTCGTGGGAAGTTCGACGATCCAACGGTGCTACGCACTCATTACCATCACGATGATGAACTATCTGCCGCGCACTATCTACGAAGCTGAACATGAAGAATTTCGTCGAACTTTTCGACACTGGCTCGACTCTGCAGTAGTACCTAATCATGAGCAATGGGAACACGATGGCATAGTTCCGCGTTCCGCATGGGAAGATGCTGGCGCACGAGGCTTTCTTGGGTTGTCTGTACCAGAAATATATGGCGGCGGAGGAACAGATGATTTCCGATTTGCAGCAGTGATGTCAGAAGAGATCGGAATGACCGGAGTTGTCGGTGGCGCGCACGGCTTTACTGTTCACAACGACATCGTGTTGCCATACATTTTGAGCCTTGCCAATGAGGAACAGAAGCAACGTTGGTTGCCAGGAATGGTTTCAGGAAAATTGATTGGTGCCCTCGCGATTACCGAACCAAACACTGGTAGCGATATGGGCGGAATCAAAACAACCGCTATCCGTGATGGTGATGAGTACGTTGTCAACGGTTCCAAAACATTCATTTCCAATGGAATCAATTCCGACGTTATTGTTACCGCTGTCCGAACCGCACCCGAGCTTGGCAAGAAAGGTATTTCCCTCATCGTGCTTGAACGGGGAATGGCAGGTTTCGAACGTGGACGAAATCTCGACAAGGTAGGAAAACATTCGCAGGATACGTCCGAACTGTTCTTCACCGATGTCCGGGTTCCCGTTGGAAATCTTTTGGGACTAGAGGGCGACGGCATGAAATACCTCATGCACAATCTGGCTCAGGAGCGACTCAGCATTGCCGTCGATGCAGTAGCAGTAGCAGTTGCAGCACTCAACTGGACCCAGCAGTACACAAGCGAGCGAACTGCATTTGGTCAGAATCTTTCTCAGTTTCAAAACACCAAGTTCGTAATGGCTGAGCTGTTTTCAGAGGTTCAAATTGGGCAGGTATACGTAGATCGCTGCATCGAACTTCACAACAAAAAAGAATTAGACGCAACCCAAGCAGCTGTTGCAAAATACTGGTTGACCGAAATGCAGAATCGCGTTGTTGATCGATGCGTACAGCTACACGGCGGTTATGGATATATGCGCGAGTATCCAATTGCAAGGGCATGGATCGACAGCCGAATTCAAACCATTTATGGCGGAACGACTGAGATAATGAAGGAAGTCATCAGCCGGTCGTTTGATAACTAAGATCACAACGAGCTTGGGAGAACCGCCTTGTCAAATAATCAAAACACAGAGGTGTTGGTCAAGAAGCGGGATGACGGAATCACGTTCCTTCATCTCAACCGACCAACTCGACTGAACGCAATGACATCAGATTTAGTAGAGCAACTCCACCAGTCACTGGAAACAATCGGCAAAGACGCAACATGCCGAGTCGTCATTCTCACTGGTTCAGGCAAAGGCTTCTGCGCCGGACTTGACTTAAACGGCTATGGCACTCCACCAGGTGGCGCGAATCTTGGCAAAGTTCAGCATGCATTCCTCACCCAGAAGCACATATCCAGCTTGATATCTCACATGCGCAGCATTCCCCAACCGATTATCTCCGCAGTTAATGGTGCTGCAGCGGGTGGCGGATTGGCTCTAGTCCTTGGAAGCGACGTTCGAATTGCCGCACGTTCGGCCAAGTTCAATGTTGCTTTCATTCGTGTTGGCTATTCCGCTTGCGATATCGGTACCTCTTGGCTTCTCCCGCGCATCGTTGGCGTTGCTCGTGCGCAGGAGTTAATGCTTACTGGTCGAGTCTTTGATTGTGATGAAGCCCATCGCATTGGTTTGATAACCCACGTGTACGACGATTCGATGCTGATCGAAGGTGCATTAGCAAAAGCCAAGGAAATCCTTGCTAATTCGCCTTTCGCTGTTTCGCTTACCAAAGAAGCAATGTGGACTGCACTTGAAATACCTTCAATGCAGGCTGCAATTGATCTTGAAAATCGTCAGCAGATAATGACGAGCCTCACTAACGATGCTGCAGAGGCAATGAACGCCTTCGTCGAAAAACGTCCGCCTAAATTTACAAATTCGTAGGCGTGTCCTAAGGGAAAACTAAATCGACGGTGGCACCACGAGCAATCTCGTCTCCGTTGCTTACTTCTTGCCCACCAACGAGCGCCTTCTTCAATCGGTTTTGTTGACGCCCTGTGACTTTTCCTACAAGGAAGCCAGACTCGACAAGCCGTGGCTCAACGATTGAAAAGTTGTTGCCAATAATGTTCGGAAGCGCCACCAAGTCGGGGCCGAGCGAAATGGAATATGCAATGCCACTGTCGCGGGGAACCTTTGTTCCAGGTGGCGGTGCCTGAGCACCAATCGTTCCTTCTGCCGCAGCGTTGCTCTTCGATGGCGGTGTTTCAGTAAGCACCAACTTCAAATCGACCAGTGCCGCTTGCGCCTGTTCCAGCGTTAACCCAAGCAGTGAAGGCACGTCTCGCAATGCGGGGCCAACCGAAACCAACACGTCTATTGCCGTGCCCTTCAACACTTCATCCCCCGGAGACAAGCCCGGCTGCTCTGGAATAATCCAAGAAATTGTTGCGCCTGCAGGTATGTCTTCGTTTTCGGTTTCTTTCACTGTTGGTACCAAGCCAAGTGCAGTCAATTCATCCAATACTTCCTGCACTGCTTTTCCAGCAATGTCTGGCATGCGTGCAAGC
>SXGQ01364095.1_pt1 | contig 43002 bp, 41 predicted proteins | sample 3178371 | NCBI WGS metagenome assembly SXGQ01 (sample SAMN11356859, study PRJNA531348) | freshwater metagenome | isolation source: freshwater sample F1-20 | place: China: Fuxian Lake, Yuxi | collected 2017-12-25
CATCATCACGTAATGCTAAAGCAGCATGAACGCAGCAATAATCAAACTCAATCCCTTGTCCAATACGATTAGGGCCACCACCTAAAACAATAATTTTTTTTCTATCAGTGGGATTTGCTTCACACTCTTCTTCGTAAGTAGAATACATATAAGCTGTATTAGTTGAGAACTCCGCGGCGCAAGTATCTACACGCTTGTATACAGGCCTCACATTATGTTGATGACGACAATCTCTAACGTCTTCTTGTTTAACTCTCAAAAGAGTTGCAAGTCTTCGATCAGAAAATCCTTTTTGTTTTAATTCATATAAATTTTGTTTTGATAAATTATGAAGCGAAATCTTAATGACATCTTTTTCAACATCAATAATATTTTTAATTTGATGTAAGAACCATGGATCAATGTTCGAGTGCTCAAAGACTTCTTCAGTCGTCATCCCAATTCGAAATGCATCACCAACATACCAAATACGCTCAGGTCCAGGCTCTCTCAATTCTTTAATAATGAGATCTTGATCGGTTGTTTTTTCATCTAAGCCATCGACACCGATTTCAAGACCTCGCAATGCTTTTTGGAAAGACTCTTGGAAGGTACGTCCAATTGCCATGACTTCGCCTACAGATTTCATTTGAGTGGTCAGTCTCGAATCAGCCTGCGGAAATTTTTCAAATGCAAAACGGGGTACTTTGGTTACCACATAATCAATGCTAGGCTCAAAAGATGCTGGTGTTGCACTGCCTGTGATTTCATTTTTTAATTCATCTAAGGTGAATCCAACAGCAAGCTTTGCAGCAATTTTTGCAATAGGAAACCCTGTTGCTTTTGAAGCAAGAGCTGATGAGCGAGATACGCGTGGATTCATTTCAATCACAATCATGCGTCCATCTTTTGGATTGATTGCGAATTGCACATTTGATCCACCGGTATCTACACCAATTTCTCGCAAAACCGCAATCGATGCATTACGCATAATTTGATATTCTTTATCAGTAAGTGTTTGTGCAGGGCAAACAGTAATAGAGTCACCTGTATGAACCCCCATGGGATCAAGATTTTCAATCGAACAAATAATAATGCAGTTGTCTTGGCAATCACGAACAACTTCCATCTCAAATTCTTTCCAGCCAAGCAAAGACTCTTCAATGAGAAGTTCTCTTGTAGGAGAAGTTTCGAGACCCCTCTCACAGATCGCTATAAATTCTTCACGATTGTATGCAATCCCTCCGCCACTGCCTCCCATTGTAAATGACGGGCGTAGGATCGCTGGATAACCAATTCCTGCTTGAACCTGTAAAGCTTCTTCTAAACTATGCGCAATGGCGGATTTAGCAGAGCTTAATCCTATCCTATTCATAGCCTCTTTAAATTTTTGTCTATCTTCTGCTTTATCAATCGCCTCTTTAGATGCGCCAATTAATTCAACCTTATATTTTTTTAATACCTCATACTTGTCTAAATCCAACGCACAATTGAGCGCAGTTTGTCCGCCCATTGTGGGAAGTAATGCATCTGGTTTTTCTTTTGCAATAATTTTCTCGACAATTTGCCAATTGATTGGCTCGATATAAGTTGCATCTGCCATCTCAGGATCTGTCATGATCGTAGCAGGATTTGAATTCACAAGGATGACACGATAACCTTCTTCTCGAAGGGCTTTACATGCTTGAGCTCCAGAGTAGTCAAACTCACAAGCTTGGCCAATAACAATAGGGCCTGCGCCAATAATAAGTATGGATTTAATATCTTTACGCTTTGGCATGGCTCATTTTCTTTTTTTCCATAAGATCAATAAAGTGATCAAATAAATAGCTTATTTCAGATGGGCCTGGACTTGCTTCAGGATGCCCCTGAAAACTAAATGCAGGCTGATCTATCCTTTCAATCCCTTGCAAGCTGCCATCAAAAAGAGATTCGTGTGTGATGGCTAAGTGTTTAGGTAGAGATGTTTTATCAACTGTGAAACCATGATTTTGACTGGTAATAAATACGCGCTTTGTTTTTAAATCTTGAACAGGATGATTTGCACCATGGTGTCCAAATTTCATTTTGGATGTTTTAGCACCACTTGCTAATGCTAAAAGTTGATGGCCTAGGCAGATACCAAAAGTAGGGTGTCCATGATCCACCAATTTTTTAATTGCTTGAATAGCATAATTACATGGCTCAGGGTCTCCTGGCCCGTTAGACAAAAAAATCCCATCAGGTTTTAATTGCACCACTTCCTCATAAGTCGTTTGAGCAGGCACAACGGTGACCTTACATCGTCTTGAAACTAGCATCCTTAAAATATTTTTCTTGATACCATAATCAAATGCAACTACATGATGATCTGATTCTTTAAGATTACTAAAGCCTTGAGATATTGACCACTCTCCTTGATTGAATTTATAAGCTTTTTTACAACTCACTACCTTAGCTAAATCCATACCAGAAAGCCCCGGAAAAGCTTTAGCCTCCTCAAGCGCTTTTTTATCATCTCCAGATTCAGCAATAATGCAGCCTGCTTGTGAGCCGAACTCTCTTAAGTGCCGTGTAAGTTTTCTGGTATCAATGTTTGAGATCGCCACAATATGATTTACTTTTAAATATTCGGAGAGTGTTTGTTCACTTCTGAAATTGCTATTCATCATTGCTAAATCTCGAATGATTAAGCCACTCACGTAGATTTTGTCAGATTCAATATCCTCTTGATTAATCCCCACATTTCCAATATGGGGGTAGGTCAGCGTGACAATTTGTTTTGTGTAAGAAGGATCAGTCAGAATTTCTTGATAACCTGTCATTGAAGTGTTAAACACAACTTCACCTATGGTTGAGCCTGCAGCACCAATTGATATGCCTCGAAACTTAGTTCCGTCTGCAAGCACTAACACTGCCGACATATTTCGAGACACAATGAATCTCCAGTATTTACGAATGTAAGGGTTTGGGTACTGGATACACAAAACGGGAGAAGTTTTTAGCAGCTCCCGTTTCATTTACCAGAGATATTATAGTCGATTTAGCCTCTTATTTCAACGCACTAAGGCCCGATTAATCACTTATTTACTAGACAGCCCTAGGACATTTTGCATGTCAAAAAGACCTGTTTTTTGATGTGATAAAAACTTAGCGGCTCTTAATGCGCCTTTCGCAAAGGTTGCTCGACTTGAAGCTTTATGCGTTAATTCAATACACTCACCACTGCCTGCGAATAAAACTGTGTGGTCACCGACTATATCGCCACCACGTATCACTGAAAAACCAATGGTAGCTTCCTTACGTTCTCCTTTATTATCAGAACGGTCATACTGCGCTACTTTTTTTAGATCTCTCCCGCTTGCTTTTGCAATTACTTCACCCAATCTTAAAGCTGTGCCTGAAGGTGCATCAATTTTATGTCGATGATGTGCTTCAATAATTTCAATATCAAACTCATCTTTAAGTGTATATGTTGCTTTTTCAACAAGCGAAATTAATAAATTAACACCCACACTCATATTGGGTGCAAAAACTATAGGTATATTCTTCGAGGCATTTAGAATTTTTTGTTTTTCTTGATCTGAAAATCCAGTTGTGCCAATCACGTGCTTTACCCGATGGGCTTCACATAATTTCAAGTACTCAAGACTCGCCTCAGGTCTTGTGAAATCAATGAGAACATCAGCAGAAGAAATGACTTTTGAAATATCATGATCAATTTTAATACCTGTTAAAATGCCGAAAGCTTCTCCAGCATCTCGGCCTAGTTTGTCACTCGTCTTATGATCAATAGCAGCCATAAGGACTAGGTCTTTATCAGCAACGATTTCCTGAATGAGGCTCTGACCCATTCGGCCAGCGGCACCAACGATAAGAATATTTATTTTACTCATATAATTTAGAATCCTATTTTTTCTAACATTAAATCAAAATAATCGAGATTAGTCTTTGGCGGCAAAGGTTTTGAATTTTCAACTTTTGACACCTCGGGCTTAACTATCTCAGGTGCTTTTTTAATTTCTGGTTCCAATACTTTGGATGGCTCTGTAACTACTTTCCTTGGGGTCACAAGTTCGCGCTCTTCCATAGAAACTTCTTTTTTAGCTGGACTTAATTTTTCAATAGGTTTTTCATCATCTTTCTCCCAAAATTTTAATCGGTCAAGCATACCTTTTTCTTTTGGATCTGGTTTTTGATAAATCTCATTATTTTTTTGAAAGGTCACTTCTTGACGCTCCGCATTGAAATTTTGAGGGGCAGGAATGACATCCCCTTTTACCTTGGCAAGCAAATCTTTTTCAAAAATCACAATTACTCTTCTTTGTTCAATAATCGCACCATCTTTTTCTATTTGATAAAAATAATCCCATTGATCTTTATGGAAGCTATCGGTAATTAGTGGTGTACCCATAATGTATCGCACTTGGGGTTTTGTCATACCTGGCTTTAATTGCATCATCATTTTAGAGGTTATTAAATTTCCTTGCTGAATCGGCATCTTATAAGGCTTAATAGAGGGCAATGAAGAAGAGCAAGCAGTAATTAAAAGACTTAACAAAATAAGCAATATACGCATTTTTAAAACTTTAAACATAATGCATATTAATATAACATGCTAGATAGTATTCAAAATGCTTCGTGGCGCACTTTTTGAGGTGATTCAATGGGACAAGATCATAAAGATTTAAAAAAATCAGGGCTTAAAGCAACGCTTCCTAGGCTTAAAATATTAAGTCTTTTTGAGCACAGTGACGCTAAACATCTTTCAGCTGAAGATGTTTATAAACTTTTAATTAAATCTGGTGAAGATGTAGGTCTTGCCACAGTTTATCGTGTCCTCACTCAATTTGAACAAGCTGGTCTTTTAATACGTCATCATTTTGAAAGTGATAAAGCAGTATTTGAGTTAAGCAATTCGGAGCATCACGATCATATCGTATGTATACAATGCGGTCATGTCGAGGAATTTTGTGATGATGAAATTGAAAAAAGGCAAAAACTTATTGCAAACAAAAAAGGGTTTACCATTCAAGAACATTCACTTTATATCTATGCTGAATGTAATAAGTCACCCTGCCCTAACAAAATTTAAATCTGTAACATTTCTTTCGCATGCTCCCTTGTGGTTTCAGTAATCAATAAACCGCCCAACATACGAGCAATTTCATCAATACGCATCTGCTCATCCATGAGCTGAATGTGACTAAGTGTTTGATTATTTTCTTGAGTTTTATGTACCTTGAAATGATACAAAGCTAATGATGCGACTTGAGGCAAATGGGTAATAACTAAGACTTGTCTTTGGTTATGATTTCCCAACTCTTTTAAAAGCTTGCCCACAATTTCCGCCACACTTCCACCAATACCCACATCCACCTCATCAAAAATCATACAAGGTACATTGGCTTTTGAAATTGATGCAACACGAATTGCAAGGCTTAAGCGAGATAGCTCCCCACCAGAAGCCGCTTTATGAATTGGTCTTAACTCGGCCCCCAAGTGAGGTGCTACTAAAAATTCAATATACTCTAAACCATTCGCCATTGGGCCTTGAGGCATAAGTTTCACTTCAAAACGTCCATGGCTAAAAGATAACTTTTGCATCGCTTGAGTAATGTTTCGACTTAAAGTTTCTGATGCAGTTTTTCTTGCTTGGCTTAATAATTGTGCGCTCTCGTTAAAAGCTTTAAAGGCTATCTTTTCTTTTTTTTCAATCCCATCGTCTGATTGATAAGACTCAAGTAGGTCCATGCGTTCTTGCCAAGTTAATAATATCGATTCAAAATCTTCTGGCTTGATACGATGCTTCCTGCCAAAATTATGGATCGATTGAATCCGTGCCTCAATGTCTTTTAACTTTTCTGGATCTAGATCAACTTTTTGCAAATATCGATTAAGGGAACGAAGAAGTTCTTCTGTTTGAATATTAATTGAATCTATGAGCTCAGAAGACTCTTTTAATTTTTCATCTATACTTATTGCGTGCGAAATTTTCTGCTGAACTAGATGCAGCCTATCAAAGATGGCTGTGTCATCTTTTTCTAAAATCTGAATGCAAAAATTTATATCTTCGATGAGTTCATGACCGTGAGACATCATAATGTGTTCTTGTTGAAGAACTTCCCAGTCATTAAAGGAAAATGAAAGCTGTTTTAACTCTCTTACCTTATCTCTAACTTCTGCAAGTTCCTCACTATAAATTTGCGCATTTTTTTCATATTCAATTGATTGCAGGTGAAGTTTATTCCAAGCTTGGTAAAGATGATAAGTTTTTAAAGCTAAATCTGAATGACCGCCAAAGTCGTCTAGGATTTGTCTTTGTGCACTTAATTTTAAAAGTGAGTGGTGAGAGTTTTGGCTATAGATATCAACAAGCGACTCGCCTAATTCTTTTAATTGTTGGAGTGTTACTACCTTGCCATTAATGAAAGCCCTTGATTTACCATCGACGTGAATAACTCTTCTTAAAATAAGGTCATGACCATCAGATTCAAGTTCGTTTTCTTTTAACCAATCAATTGCTTCTTGATTATGCTTGATGTCAAAGATAGCACTGATATCAGCTTTATCTTGATGAAGTCTCACAACTTCTGCATCGTTTCTCTGCCCTAAAGCTAGGGACAAAGCATCAATTAGAATTGATTTCCCAGCACCGGTTTCACCTGTTAACGCTGAAAAACCAGATTTAAAATCTAAGCTCATCTTGTCAACAATCACAAAATCAAGGATAGATAAATTAACTAACATAGTGCCTCATTAACCCCAGTTTAATTTTTTTCTTAGCATCTCAAAATAGCAATAGTCTTTTGGATGAAGTAGGGTGATCATTTTCTCTGCGCGTTTAATTTCAACTCGGTCATGAATCTCAAGCGGTATTTTCAGCTGCCCATCAATACTTAAATAAGATTCATCCATGCTCACCACGTGAATCTCAATAATGCTTTGGCTACTCACTGCGATGGGACGATTAGTTAATGTATGTGGGCTGATTGGCACAATAGCAATCGCCTCTAATTCAGGGTGAAGAATCGGGCCGCCTGCGGAAAGCGCATAAGCAGTCGTTCCAGTGGGTGTGGTCACAATAAGGCCATCTGATCTTTGTTTATGCACAAAACTACCATTAATAAAAACTTCTAGCTCTATCAAACGAGAACCACTTCTCACGACAACGTCATTGAGTGCTAAGGATTCATGAATACATGTTGACCCCCTAAAAATTTTAGAATGCAGAAGCATTCTTTTATCTTCATAAGAGGAGCCTTGAAATATCTCATCGATGGATTTCAGCATATTGCTTATATTTAAATCTGCTAAAAATCCAAAACGCCCTTGATTCACCCCAATTAAAGGAATATCAAAATTTATGAGAGATCTTGCGACACCTAACATGGTGCCATCACCCCCTACCACAATCGCCAGATTTGCTTTTGTTCCAATCTCTTCTAATACAATTGACTTAAATGCTTGAAATTTTCCAGATTGATGTGTTTTAGCCTCAATAAAAATATTGATCTGCTTTTGGGTTAGGTATTGAGCGAGCTCTAAAAGCTGCAATTCAATGTTAGAAGATTCGCTTCCACTCGAATATTTCCCAATAATTGCGACTGTTTTAAAGAGACTTTTCATAGTTAAATTAAAGCATACTTAGGATGAAAGAATATATAGCAATTTAATAAAGAAAAACTTAGTATAAAAGCATTCATTTACAAAAGTGCTGCGTGTTAGAATGCCCTATTAAACATGAAAATTAGGCTTTACTGAGTATTTTAAAGCATATAGATTTATATGAATAATCCTATTTGATGATGTTAGATAAGCGCGCCCAAATTCTTTTAAAAACTCTCATTGAGCAACATATTAATGATGGGCAACCTGTGGGGTCCAGAACCCTCTCTAAATCATCAGGTCTAGATTTAAGTCCAGCTTCTATTCGAAATACCATGAAAGATCTTGAGGATCTAGGTTTTATTACAAGTCCTCATACATCAGCAGGAAGAGTTCCTACGCAATTAGGTTATCGACTCTTCGTAGATTCACTCCTAACTGTTCAACCTATAGACGATAGAGTTATTTCTTCATTAAAAGACCAAATGAGTATTGGTGACAACAAAAGAATTATTACCAATGCCGCAGATATCCTATCAACACTGACACATTTTGCAGGCGTGGTATTAATTCCTAAAGCAAAAAAAACCATATTCAAACATTTAGAATTTATTGGTTTGTCTGACAAAAAAATTCTAGTCATCATTGTCACAAATGACGGCGATGTGCAAAACCGAATTGTGATCACTGAAAAGCATTATACATTTGATGATTTAATTGAGGCTGCAAATTATTTTAATCATAATTTTAGCGGAAATACCTTTGCTAAAGTGAAAGATATCCTCATGGATGAATTATCTAAAATGCATATTGACATGATTAAACTTATGACGGCAGCAATTGATATAGGTAATGAGACTTCTCCCTCAGGTTCTGAATCCATTGTGATCACTGGACAAAGTAATCTCATTCAATCTGAGGAACTTGCAAAAAATATATCAAGCTTAAGAAAGATTTTTGAGGTCTTTGAAAAGCGAACAGCCCTTATGAAGCTTCTAGATAAAAGTCAACTAGCTGAGGGTATTCAAATCTTTATCGGAAATGAATCAGGATATTCATCTTTAGATGAATGCAGTCTTGTGACTTCCCCTTACGAAACAGATGGAGAAATTGTAGGCACCTTGGGCGTAATTGGTCCTACAAGAATGGCATACGAAAGGGTCATTCCTATTGTTGATATTACAGCAAAACTTCTTTCCAATGCACTCAGTCAACATTAAGTGAATTACTTCATAAAAGAACCAAAGTATCAACATGGAGATGCGCCAAAAATTGGCATCATCTTAGCAAACCTGGGTACCCCTGACTCCCTTAAAACACATGCCGTAAGAAAGTATTTACAACAATTTCTTATGGATCGTAGAGTGGTTGAAATACCACGATTTATTTGGTGCTGGATACTTCACTTTATTATCTTGGTCTTTAGGCCGAGAAGCTCAGCAAAAAAATATGCAAAAGTTTGGACTAAAAAAGGCTCTCCACTTTTAGTTAATGCTAAAAATCAAACAAAAGCATTAACTGCAAAAATTAAAAAGTCAGTATCTCAGCCCATTGAAATTGAATTAGGAATGTCCTATGGCAGTCCTTCAATAAAAAATGCAGTGCTTAGTTTAAAAGAAAAAAATTGTACTAAGATTCTCTTGCTTCCCCTCTATCCGCAGTATGCAGCTTCATCAAGTGCATCAGCAATGGATGCACTCTGGCGTGTCCTTCTTAAAATAAGAAATGTTCCTGCAGTGAGAACTATAAGAAATTATCACGATCATCCTCTTTATATTAATGCGCTCAAATTATCTGTCCTGCAATTCTGGAATAAAAATGGAAGGCCTTCAAAATTAGTGATGAGCTTTCATGGCGTCCCAAAAAAATCATTAATGCAAGGAGATCCTTACCATTGTGAATGCTATAAAACTGCTCGCTTCCTTGCAGAAGCATTGAAGTTAAGAGAGAGCGAGTATATGGTATCTTTTCAATCACGCTTCGGAAGAGCAGAATGGCTAAAGCCATACTATGCCGAAGTGATGGCTGATCTGGGAAATAAGAAAGAAAAGAATGTGCATGTCATTTGTCCAGGGTTCTCAAGTGATTGTTTGGAAACCTTGGAAGAAATTAATATTGAGGGTAGGCATATTTTCCTAAGTCATGGCGGTAAAAACTTCAGTTATATCCCTGCACTCAATGACAATCCAGAATGGATTAATGCGATGCAAGGTATAATTCTAGAAAATTTACAAGGTTGGATTGATAAGAGCTGGACAACTAAAAAAGAAAAGCAAAATTCAGCAATCACCAAAAAAAGAGCTGCGCTCATAGAAAAGAAGCAGTCTTAATTATTAAAAGACAACATCTCATTATGATAATACTTACTGGTGGAGCTGGCATGATTGGAAGTGTGATTGCTTGGCATCTGAATACCATCCTCAATCGGAAAGATATCATCATTGTGGATAATATGCGACATCCAGATCAGAAAAATAATCTAAGCAAAAGATCTTATGAGGACTATCTTGATATAGATGACCTCTTTCCTTGGCTTGAAAAAAAACAAGAAATTGAAGTTATTATTCATATGGGGGCTATTAGCGCTACAACAGAAACTGACTTCAATAAATTATTAAATCAAAATATTCGATACAGTCAAAATTTATGGCGCTATGCAGCGCAGCATCAAATTCCATTTCTTTATGCAAGTTCTGCAGCAACATATGGTGGTGGTGAATTTGGTTTTGATGATAATGAATCAGAGCTCAGCAAATTAAGGCCACTCAATGCCTACGGATATTCAAAACAATTTTTTGACCAATGGGTAGTTCAGCAAGTCTTAGCAAAAGAAAAAAAACCACCACAATGGTGTAGCTTCAAATTCTTTAATGTATATGGTCCAAATGAGTATCATAAAAAAAGAATGGCTAGTGTTGTATTTCATGCATTTAACCAACTTAAAAAAGAGGGTGAAATTAGGCTTTTTAAAAGTGATCGTAAGGACTATCAAGATGGTATGCAATTACGAGATTTTGTCTACGTCAAAGATGCAGCGGCAGCTGTATTGCATTTTTTAAGCCATAAAGATCATTCTGGAATTTATAATGTGGGTACAGGAAAAGCTTCAAACTTTAAAGCGCTAGCTGAATCACTTGTCAAAAGCGTAGATGGTAATCCTAATGCAATAAAATATATTGATATGCCAATTGATCTTAAGGGAAAATACCAATACTTTACCGAAGCAAACATTAAAAAACTGAAAGATGTAGGATATACAAAACCCTTCCTTAATATTGCAGAAGGTATTAAAGATTATGCAACAAATTACTTAATAAAAAGTGATACATACTTATGAGTGAAAATCTAAAAAAAATAGAAGCTATCTTTAAGAGTCACCTTGATACGATTCATAAATTATCTTCCGTCATCAGAGAGGTTAGTGAAGTTGCAGATATCATTAAAAAGACCCTTCACAAAGGTGGCAAAGTATTAATTTTTGGTAATGGTGGAAGTGCTTCTGATAGCCAGCATATTGCAGCAGAAATTGTGGGTCGATTTAAGAAAGAAAGAAAAGGCTTACCTGCAATTGCATTAACGACAGATACATCAATTCTAACAGCCGTTGGAAATGATTATGGCTTTGAATTTATTTTTTCAAGGCAAGTTGAAGCATTATGTTTGAAAGATGATATCGTCATTGGTATCTCCACATCAGGTAACAGTAAAAATGTTTTAAGGGGTTTAGAAAAAGCGAATGCAATAGGTGGAATTACCATTGGATTAACAGGTGGCGATGGTGGCTTCATTAAAAAAATATCTAATCACTGTATAACGGTGGATTCAAAAGAAACTGCAAGAATTCAAGAAGCTCATATCTTGATTGGTCATGCGCTTTGTGAACTTATTGATGAAAGTTAATAACACATGACTGATATCGAAATTATTAAAAATAAATTCAATGCACGTCATAAATGGGTTTTAGTTATCGGTGACCTAATGTTAGATCGGTATTTAGTTGGAAGTGTGTCAAGAATTTCTCCAGAAGCACCTGTTCCGGTTGTAAGACTTAAAGAATCTTTTGACCGTATTGGAGGATCAGGGAACGTTGCTGCTAACCTAGCAATGCTTGGAATTAAAGCAGTCCTAGTAGGCCAAATTGGCAATGATATAGATGGAAAAAAACTAATTGAAATCCTAAAAAAAAATCATATCGGTACAGAAGGTGTCATTAAAAATAAAAATCCTACCACCACAAAAACTCGTATCATTGGCGAACATCAACAAATGATGAGAGTTGATCAGGAGGCAGCTATTGACCTGATTGACGCTAAAGCACTTATTAAAAAAATTACAATATTACTTAATAAAAAACCTACCATAGTGATACTTTCTGATTATGCAAAAGGTGTCTTAAGTGAGCAGTTATGTAAGTATGTCATTCGGCTTGCGAGATCAAAAAAAATTCCAGTTCTTGTAGATCCCAAAGGTATTTATTATGGCAAATATAAAAATGCAACTGCGATTACACCTAATAAAAAAGAAGTGATTGAAGCTTGTAATATTCACATCACAAAAAAAACTAACTTTTTAAAGCCTCTATTAAAATTAAAAAAATTACTTAATCTACAATTTATCGTGATGACAAAAGGTGAAAATGGAATCGATTTAATACAAGGTAACTCCATTAAGAATTTACCTGCTGTTAATCAACAACAAGTATTTGATGTATCAGGTGCAGGCGATACTGTGATTGCAACACTTGCGGCATGTATGATTGCAAAAATGCCTATTGAAAGGTCACTTAATATTGCTAATATTGCTGCAGGCATAGTAATTAGTAAATTAGGTACGTTCCCGATTACAAATCAAGAGTTAGTCAAAAGCTTAAGTGCTCAATACTCAGACCAAGAAAAAAAAATTCACACAATTGATGAGCTCATGGAACAGGTAGCTATTTGGAAAAAGCAAAAAAAGAAAATTGTGTTTACAAATGGTTGTTTTGACATTCTTCATGTAGGACATGTGACCTATCTTGAAAAAGCAAAAAAATTGGGTGATATATTAGTTCTAGCACTTAATAGTGATTCCTCCATCACTAAATTAAAGGGTAAGTCGAGGCCAGTTATAAATCAGCAGGACCGAGCAAGAGTCCTAGCAGCGCTTTCTTCTGTAGATTGCATAGTTGTTTTTGGAGAACCAACACCCCTGCATTTAATAAAAAGAATTCAACCTGATATCTTGGCCAAAGGGAGTGATTACAAAAAAAACCAGGTGGTAGGATATCAAGAAATAAAAAAATGGAATGGAAAAATTGAATTAGTTTCAATTGTACCTGGAAGAAGTACCAGCGCTATTATCAAAAAAATATCTTAAGATTTTGAGCTCTCAAAAAATTCTTATTGTAGGTCCCTCATGGCTGGGTGACATGGTCATTGCACAAAAACTTTTTAAAGTCCTTAAAGATCGCTATCCTAAAAGTAAACTGCATATAGCTTCCCCTGCATGGATTATGCCCTTAGTATCGCGGATGCCTGAAGTTGATAAATCAATTGCTCTCCCCTTTTCACATGGTCAATTCAGTTTATTAAAACGCTACCAATTAGGGAAAATTCTAAAATCTGAAGGTTATGGGCAAGCTATTATTTTAACTAACTCATTTAAATCTGCCCTTATTCCTTTTTTTGCCAATATTCCAAAACGTACAGGTTTTTTAGGTGAAATGCGCTTTGGTCTTATTAATGATCGCATTAAAAAAGAGACGAGCTTTTATCGAACCGTTGATCAATTTTTAGCGTTTGCACCAAAAAATAAAAATATTAAAACTAGCTCTTCAACTTATCTTATTTCAAAGCCTGACCAAGCAAGAAAACTTTTAAAGGGGAGATTAAGGTCATCTGATAAAGTTTTAGGAATTGCTCCAGGCGCTGAATATGGTGAAGCCAAAAGATGGCCTATTGAATATTTTGCCAACGTCGCAATAGAAGCTATAGAAAAAGGTTGGAAAGTCATTTCACTAGGATCACAAAATGATGATGGTCTTGGAAAATCACTAGACCAATTAACAAATAATAAAATCATCAATCTCATCGGCAAAACAAAGCTTGAGGAAGTTATTGATGTGGTTAGTATCTGTAACTCATTCTTAAGTAATGACTCAGGTTTGATGCATGTGGCTGCAAGTTTAGGAATTAAACAGGTGGCAATTTTTGGGTCTTCTGACCCCAAAAAAACACCCCCGTTAAGTCGTCATGCTAAATCAGTCTATCTTGGTCTTTCATGCAGCCCTTGCTTCGCTCGAACTTGCCCGCTTCAACATATGAACTGTTTGAAAAATATAAAGCCTGAAATGATCATTAAAAAAATAATTTAGTGGTTAAGATCTTCCAGCCGCCTATAGATCTCAATCTTATTTTCTGCACAAAAACTTTCCCATTTGACAAAATTAGTCCATTCACTTAAAAAAATAAAATCTAAATTATTTTTTTTAGCAACTTGATAATCATATTTAGAATCGCCAATAAATAAAGTTGGTCTTTGTGCAGTAGATTTTTTTAACTCACGTGCAACTATATCCTCTTTTGAATCTGGACTTCCGAAAATACCTACATCAAAATATTTTAATAAATTTTTTCTTGTAAATAAGCGAAGGATCTCTTCTTGATCACCACCAGAGACAATCATCCAGTTAGAATCTTTAGTTTTTTCTCTTAAAGTAGCAAGTCCCTGAGCGACCTCACAATCTTCTAAAAGCCTTTCAACTTGATAGTTAAGTTGAGTCAAAAGGTGGCTCATTGAAATATCATTTACTGATTGATTGAGAATTTTTTCTAAAAAATATGTAAATTTAATATTTCTAGATATGCCGGTATATTCAATATGATGATTAACTAATTTCATAGCATCTGCTTCAGACGCCCCAAACTGCAGTGCTGTCAATCTATAAGCTTCTATTTTAAGAAAATTTGAATTTAGTACAACGCCATCACAATCAAATAGGATTGTCTTGTATTGAGTGATGGGTAGCATGAAATTGAATTACGAGCGCTGAATTACACTTGCTTCTTTTGCTAATTTTGTAATTTCAGCCCAATTTTTATTTTCGACAAGATCTTTTGGAGTAAGCCATGTACCCCCACAAACAGGAACATTTGGTAAACTTAAAAAGTCGGGTGCTGATTTAACAGTCACGCCACCTGTTGGGCAGAATTTAACATCTGAAAAAGGTCCTGCAAATCCTTTTAAAAGATTAATGCCCCCTACTGCTGCTGCGGGGAAAAGTTTTAAAAAATAATAGCCATCATTATTAGCCATCATTACTTCACTTCCAGTTGATACACCCGGCAATAATGGCAATTCAATATCCAAACAATGTTTTCCTAATTCACATGAGAAGCCAGGGCTTACAGCAAACTTACAACCAATCGATTTTGCAGCTGAGGCGTCTGCTTTTGTTCGAACTGTGCCAGCTCCCACAATTGCCTCAGGGAAGCGCTTAATAATTCGATCCATTGCTTCAATAGCACATGAAGTTCTTAACGTAACTTCTAGCACTTTAATACCACCTTCAAGTAATGCTTCTGCCATAGGCAAAGCATCTTCAACTTTTTCAATGACAATGACTGGAATTACTGGCCCATAATCAGCCAAATCTAATATTTTCATATTTTCCTTATATTATTTACATCCACGTAATAGCACCCTCTTCGGCAGAAATCACGTTTTTTCTCATGCCAGCAAATAATTCACGTCCGATATCGTGCGCATTATTACTTTTAAGCTTTTCCGTTAGATTTTCATTTTCTCTCTCATACCATGTATCTTCATCGACCAAAGCATTTAAAGTCCCAACCATGGCATTTAAACGAATCATGTCGCCACTACGAATTTTACCAATAGGTCCATTAGCTGAAGCTTCAGGACTTAAGTGAATTGCAGCTGGAATTTTTCCGGAGGCACCACTCATCCTGCCATCGGTCACAATTGCTACTTTAAAACCTTTATTTTGAAGCACAGCTAAGGGAGGCGTAAGCTTATGAAGCTCAGGCATTCCGTTAGCTTTAGGCCCTTGAAATCTTACAACTGCAACAAAATCTTTTTCAAGCTCTCCTCGGTCGAAAGCATTTAAAAGCTCTTCTTGTGTATCAAAAATAATTGCAGGTGCTTCAATAATATGTCGGTCTTGAGGCACAGCAGATATCTTAATAACTGAACGTCCAAGATTACCTTTTAATAGTTTTAAACCTCCTGATTCATTAAAGGGATGATCTGCAGTTCTGATAATTGTTTCATCGCCACTCGATTTAGGTAATTCTTTCCAGATAAGTTTATTACCTTCTTTCATAGGTTTTTTTGTGTATTCTCTTAAATCACCATCGCTAACTGTCATCACCTCTGGATACATACATCCTGTTTCAATGAGTTCGCGAATAACAAATGCCGGACCACCAGCAGACTGGAATTCATTTACATCAGCTTTACCATTAGGATAAATACTTGCCAGCAAAGGTGTTGAGGTTGCGAGATCATGGAAATCACTCCAATCAATAATAATACCAGCAGCTCTTGCAATAGCCACCCAATGAATAAGATGATTAGTAGATCCAGCTGTTGCTAATAGGGCTACCATTGCATTCACGATCACACGCTCATCTACTAATTTACCAATTGGTTTATTTTGTTTATTTTTTATAATCTTCAAAAGAGATCTAACAGATTCTCGAGTAATCTCTTCTCTAATATCATCGCGAGGATGAATAAATGCAGCGCCTGGAATATGAAGCCCCATTGCTTCCATTAACATCTGATTACTATTAGCTGTGCCATAGAATGTACAAGTGCCTTCTCCATGATATGCAGCAGATTCTGAAGCAAGTAACTCATCGCGACCCACAAGACCTTGCGCATATTTCTCGCGGACTTTAGACTTAGAAGTATTATCAATACCTGTAGACATTGGTCCAGCAGGTACAAAAATTGTAGGTAAGTGGCCAAAATGAAGAGCGCCAATTAATAAGCCAGGTACGATTTTGTCACAAATGCCGAGCATGAGTGCGGCATCGAACATATCATGAGATAATGCAATTGCAGCAGACATTGCTATCGTATCTCGCGAGAATAAACTCAATTCCATGCCAGGCTCACCTTGCGTAATACCGTCACACATTGCGGGGACGGCCCCAGCGACTTGTGCTGTTGCATCACATTTATTAGCTTCATCACGAATAATGGATGGATAGCTTTCATATGGTTTATGCGCTGAGAGCATGTCGTTATATGCAGTAACAATTGCAATATTAGGTTTTTTTTCACTAACAATTTTTAACTTGTCATTCTTGGGGAGCGCCGCAATAGCATGCGCAACATTAGCACATCCTAAACGATCAGCACCGCGCTGTCTTTGCAACATAGCATCAATACGGGCTAAGTATGCAACTCTCGTTGGTCTACTTTTTTCTTTAATTCTTTCAGTAATTTCTTGTATGGAATTTTTCATTAAATTAATATGGTGTCGTGGAAAAAAAATATCTTAAAGACAGATTATCCTAGAAACAGTCTGTAAGCGTCAAACGATTAAATATGAATTAATTATATAAATCGTTTATAGGCATTGATTTATATGCGAAAATTCCCCATATGGTTCGCATACTTATTATCAAAACATCCTCACTCGGGGATATTATTCACTGTTTACCTGTTATTAATGATATTAAATATTTTGTCCCTGAAAGCTCCATTGATTGGTTAGTTGAAGAGTCTTTTGCTGATATTCCAAGACTTCATCCTAATATTAATTCAATCATCACTATCTCTTTAAGATCCTGGAAAAAAAATCTTAGAAAAAAAATAACCTGGGTTGGACTTTATAATAGTATTAAAGCTATTCGTCAAAATCACTACGATATTGTCATTGATTTTCAGGGTTTGTTGAAAAGTGCTTTTTTTACTTTATTTACGCATGGCGACATTCATGGCTTTCATAAAAACTCTATTAGAGAGGGAGTAGCATCTTATTTCTACAAGCATACTCATACTGTATCAAAGCACATTCATGCTGTAGTTCGTAATCGAGAATTGGCATCAAAATGTTTTGAATACGATCTTTTAGATCAACCTGCTAGTTTCGGGCTGGAAATCCACAATATTAAAAACTTTAATTTATCTGAACGTTATGTCGTTCTGATTCACGGATCAAGTAAAAAAACAAAACAATGGCCTATTGATTATTGGCAAAAAATCATCCAATTTTTTAATACGTTAGGACTTAGAGTTTTATTGCCATGGGGAAGTCTTGAAGAATACGAGGCTGCCAAAATACTTCGCAAAACATCGACTAATTCCTTGGTGCTTCCTAAAATGAATATTAGCGATCTTGCAAATATTATTTCAGGGGCAAAATGTGTCATCGGTGTTGATTCAGGATTAACACACCTTGCCAATGCTATTTGCATTCCAACTATCGGTCTTTATATGAATAGCAATCCATACCTTAATGGCGTTTATCCAAATCTTAAGGTTCCATCAGTCAACATAGGCGAGCTAGGGATTGTTCCCAGTGTCGAATCAATAATTTCCCAAATTGAAACGATTATTTAGCTTTAATCCCTTGAAATTAATAGTTTCACCCCCAAATTCCTCTTAAGTTGCAATATTTCAAAAGTTTTAAAAGGTAAAATTATGAATGAGGAAGATAAAAAAAATTCATCGATTGACAATGCTGAGAATAATCTAGACCCATCCTCTTTAATCCAAGACGAAGATCAAGTAAAGCATCTTGAAGAAAAAGTAGCTGAAGCTGAAGCCCAGATTCTTTATGTAAAAGCCGAAAGCGAGAATGTAAGAAAACGTTCGATCGAAGACATTGATAAAGCTAGAAAATTTGCACTAGAAAAATTTAGTCTTGAATTGCTTTCTGTTAAAGATAGCCTAGATGCTGCACTTTCGATTGAAAATGCAAATTTGGATAGCTATAAAAATGGTGTAGAACTTACACAAAAACAACTCATTAATATATTTGAAAAGTTTGGTATTCACGAAATTCAAGCATTAGGTGAAAAATTTGACCCTAATCTTCATCAAGCAATGAGTATGGTTGATTCAGAAGAAGAGGCTAACAAAATTTTAAGTGTTCTTCAAAAAGGTTATCTTTTGAATGATAGGGTCATAAGACCAGCTTTAGTAACCGTCTCAAAAACTAAAAGTGCATAAGCTCTTGAAATATCAAAGACCATCCCAATTATAGAAATATCAAATCAAAAAGATTTATTAAGGAAAAATAATGGCTAAAATTATCGGAATTGACTTAGGAACAACAACCTCCTGCGTAGCTGTAATGGAAGGGGGCAAGCCCAAGGTAATTGAAAATGCAGAAGGTGCTAGAACGACACCTTCTATTGTTGCTTATCAAGATGATGGTGAAATTCTTGTAGGTGCCCCTGCAAAAAGACAAGCAGTCACAAATCCAAAAAATACATTATTTGCTGTAAAGCGATTAATTGGGCGCCGTTTTGAGGAAAAAGAAGTACAAAAAGATATTGGGCTAATGCCCTACGAAATTTCAAAAGCAGATAACGGCGATGCATGGGTAACAGTCCGTGATCAAAAAATGGCGCCACCTCAAATTTCAGCCGAAGTTTTGAGAAAAATGAAAAAAACTGCTGAAGACTATCTTGGCGAAGAAGTTACTGAAGCAGTAATTACTGTGCCAGCTTATTTTAATGACAGCCAGCGTCAGGCGACTAAGGATGCCGGTCGAATTGCAGGGCTTGAGGTTAAACGAATTATTAATGAACCTACAGCAGCGGCTCTTGCCTTTGGTTTAGATAAAAAAGAAGGTGACCGAAAGATTGCCGTGTACGATTTGGGTGGAGGAACATTCGACGTATCAATCATTGAAATTTCAACAGTTGATGGTGAACATCAGTTTGAAGTGCTGTCAACAAATGGCGATACATTCTTGGGTGGTGAAGATTTTGATAATCGTCTTATTGATTTCCTTGCTGATGAATTTAAGAAAGAAAATGGTCTTGACTTAAGAAATGACTTACTTGCCAAGCAACGACTTAAAGAAGCGGCCGAAAAAGCAAAAATTGAACTTTCAAGCAGCCAACAAACGGAGGTGAATTTACCTTATATTACTGCTGACGCAAGTGGTCCCAAGCACCTTGTGATAAAAATCACACGTGCGAAATTTGAATCTCTTGTTGACGATTTAATTGAAAGAACTATTGAGCCTTGCAAAATTGCGATTAAGGATGCTGGAGTTTCTGGAAATGATATATCGGATATTATTCTTGTGGGCGGTCAAAGCCGTATGCCAAAAGTACAGGAAAAAGTAAAAGATATTTTCGGAAAAGAACCCAGAAAAGATGTCAATCCTGATGAGGCAGTAGCTGTCGGTGCTGCAATTCAGGGTGGAGTTCTTCAAGGTGATGTGAAGGACGTATTGCTTCTTGATGTAACTCCATTAAGTTTAGGTATTGAAACACTTGGAAGTGTCATGACTAAACTTATCAAGAAAAATACAACTATTCCTACTAAAGCTTCACAAGTTTTCTCAACTGCCGAAGACAATCAAAATGCAGTAACAATTCATGTACTTCAAGGTGAGCGTGAGATAGCTTCAGGCAACAAGAGTTTAGGTCAATTTAATTTAACCGATATACCTCCAGCACCAAGAGGAACACCTCAAATAGAAGTAACTTTTGATATTGATGCGAATGGTATTCTACATGTGTCTGCTAAAGATAAAGCCACTGGTAAAGAAAATAAAATTACCATTAAAGCAAATAGCGGACTCAGCGAGGAAGAAATTAAGAAAATGGAAGAAGACGCTGTTAAGTATGCTGATGAAGATCGTAAAATTCGAGAACTTGTTGATGTAAAAAACTCTGCTGATGGCATGATTCACTCAGTGAAAAAATCTATCACTGATCATGGAGATAAACTAGATGTAGCCGAAAAAGAAAAAATTGAGGCTGCTATAAAGTCTTTAGAGGAATCTTTGAAGTCTGATAATAAAGATGAGATTGAATCTAAAACAAAAGAATTAATGGAAGCATCGCAAAAATTAGGCGAGAAAATTTATGCTGAACAACAAGCACAACAATCAAACGCAAGTGGTGCCCCTCAGCAGGAAGAAAAACCAGTTGATGCGGAAGTCGTTGATGCAGAATTTGAAGAAGTTCAACAAGATAAAAACGATAAGTAAACTTTAACCTCTAAATCAAAACCAGGCATTCTGGTATTGTTTTATTTCTTTAAAATATCATGGCGACAAAAAAAGATTATTACGAAATTCTTAATGTATCTCGAGACGCTTCGGAAGATGAAATAAAAAAAGCTTATCGTAAGCTTGCGATGAAATTTCATCCTGATCGCAACCCCGATAATTCAAAAGCCGAGGAGAATTTTAAAGAGGCTAAAGAAGCTTACGAAATCCTGTCGGATTCTCAAAAAAGAACCAGTTATGATCAATATGGTCATGCAGGTGTAGATCCCAGCATGAGTGGTCAGGGTTCAGCAGGATTCTCAGACTTTAATGATGCCTTTGGCGATATTTTTGGCGATATTTTTGGTGGTGGGCGTGGTAGTCAAAAATCTAATGTATATCGTGGAGCTGATCTTCGTTACAACATGGAAATCAGACTTGAGGACGCTGCAAAAGGTACTGAAACAAAAATTCGAATTCCTGTCATGACATCCTGTGATGTATGCAAAGGAACAGGTGCTAAACAAGGCACGCAACCAGTCGTGTGTGATACATGTCATGGCCATGGTCAAGTCAGAATGCAACAAGGATTCTTTTCTGTACAACAAACTTGCCCTAGATGCCATGGTACAGGGAAAATTATCAAGGAGCCATGTTCCACCTGTCATGGAGTCGGCCGTGTCAAACAAAACAAAACGCTTTCCGTTAAAATTCCTGCGGGAGTAGATGAAGGGGATCGCATTAGATTGTCTGGTGAGGGAGAGTCTGGAATTAACGGTGGGCCCTCCGGAGATCTTTATGTAGTTGTTCATCTTAAGAAACATGATTTATTTGAACGTGATGGGGGTAATTTACATTGTGAAATGCCTATTAGCTATACCACAGCTGCTCTTGGTGGTGAAATTGAAGTACCTACTTTAGATGGTCACGCAAAAATGAAAATACCTGCTGAAACACAAAGTGGGGCTGTATTTAGATTAAAGGGAAAAGGTATTAAGCCATTAAGACAAAATTCTTCTGGTGATCTTCATTGTCATGTATCTATAGAAACACCTATAAAGTTAACAGATAGACAAAAAGAGTTGCTGAGAGAACTGGAGGAGATAAATCAGTTAGATCGAGGGAAACACAGTCCAAAATCAAAAGGCTGGCTTGATAAAATGAAAGACCTGTTTGATTAATTAAAAAGTGCCTGATTGAATTAATTCAATCTTATAACCATCTGGATCTTCAATAAAAGCAATAACCGTCGAGCCATGCTGCATGGGACCAGGCTCTCGAATAACCTTGCCACTTTTTGCTTTGATTAATTCACAAGCTTTATATGCGTCCTCAACCTCAATTGCAATATGCCCAAAAGCATTCCCTTTGTCATAAGAAGTCACGCCCCAATTATATGTGAGTTCAATCACAGCTTGATCTTTTTCATCACCAAACCCGACAAAAGCTAATGTAAATTTTCCATCAGGAAACTCATGCTGTCTTAAAACTTTCATACCTAAAATATTAGTATAGAAAGAAAGTGATTTTTCTAAATCTCTAATACGAATCATTGTATGGAGAACACGCATTGCTAAATTACTGTAACTTTTTGAAGTTGAAGATACTTAAGCATAAGATCTTCTTTGGATTCAATATATTTTGGATGAATGGGAATACAATCTACAGGGCAAACTTCCTGACATTGTGGAGTATCAAAATGGCCAATACATTCTGTACATAAATTCGGATTAATTTCATAAATATCTCTCCCCTGATAAATTGCATGATTTGGACATTCAGACTCGCATACATCGCAATTGATACATTCTTCTGTAATCAATAATGCCATGATTAATGTTCAGTTCTTTTTAGTGCTTCTTGCACAATAGAGGAAACGAATTGATCTGTATTTCCACCTAAGGTAGCAACTTCCCTAACTAAACTTGAAGATAAAAAGGTAAATTGTTCAGAAGGAGTTAAAAAAATTGTTTCAACATTTGGATATAATTTGCGGTTCATACCTGCTAACTGAAACTCATATTCAAAGTCAGAAACGGCTCTTAGGCCCCTTATTACAACCCTAGCATTTTGTAATTCCACAAAATCCATTAAAAGCCCAGTGAAGCCAATCACCTGAATATTTTCATAATCTTTGAATACAGATTTCACCAAATTCACTCTCTCCTCAAAAGAGAAAAAACATTGTTTATTTGTATTGTTAGCAACCGCCACAATAATTTTATTGAAAATCTTTGTGGCACGATGAGCAATATTTTCATGGCCCAGAGTAATGGGATCAAATGTCCCAGGATAAATAGCAATAGATAATTTAGATTGAGTCATTATTTTTTAATGAAATAAGATGATAAAAAACTTTACCTGCTCTTCTTTTCCTTAAAATATCAAATTCATTATATTCCTTTATTATAGCTTCTGATTCAAAGTATATCAGACCATCTTTTTTTAAATGATTAGCTAATTTAGGAAATAATTTGTCTGCCCAATTTTCATTAAAGGGGGGGTCACAAAAAATAATATCAAACTTAGTGTTATTCTTTTGAAGAAATATGAGTGCATCATTGAGCTGCAGATCAGCTTTATCTGCTTGTAGAAGCTTTTTATTTTCTTGAATTGTTTTAAAAACTTGGGGGGATTTTTCTACCATAATGCAACCAAGAGCACCTCTTGATAGAGATTCAAAGCCTATAGCACCTGAACCTGAAAAAAGATCCAAACACACCTTGCCTGTTAAGTCTTGATCCAACCAATTAAACAAGGTCTCTCTAACTCTTCCAGACGTTGGCCTGAGGCCCGGAGCATCAATAAAAGAAATATTTTTTCTTTTCCAAAATCCTCCAGAAATTTTGACTTGATTTTTTTTTGTCTTCAAATATTATTCGGAACCTACAATGATGGTTGTCAGTTTGTTAGGATCAATTTTATTCTTAAATGCAGTTTTTATTTGATCGATAGTTACCTTATTAATTTCATTTATATAATTATCGATATAATTAATTGGAAGTTTATAAAAAGCCATCATACTCAGATAATCAAGAATTTTTGCATTGCTATCAAGCCTTAAAGGAAAACCACCAACTAAATTTTGCTTCGCAGCAACAAGCTCTTTTTGAGAAGGACCTTCATCGATAAATTTTCTAATAGTACTATTAACAATATTTAAAGCCTCGTCTGTTTGTTCTTTCTTGGTTTGCAAGCCAATTTCAAAGGGACCTTCAACATAGAGTGGTTTAAAATAACTATAGACGCTATAGACCAGTCCTTTCTTTTCTCTAACCTCCTCTGTAAGCCGTGAAACAAAACCGCCTCCGCCTAAAATATAATTTCCAACATATAAAGGAAAATAATCTTTTTCTCCGCGCTTTAAAGCTGGCATACCCAGTAAAATATGAGCTTGTGTTGCGGGATGCTGAATTTTTTTAATTTCTACATTGTTTTGATCTGTTACAGGCCGGACACTGAATTTCGTAACTCCTTGCGGCAGTCCTTGGCTTATTGACTCACTTATTTTCTTTGCTTCGTCAGCATTGAGGTCCCCAACAATGACTATTGAAGATTCAGAGGATAAATAAAAATTTTTATAAAATTGCTTTAAATCTGCTTGATTCAATTTTTGAAGTGCGTCAACACTTCCAACCTCATCATGTGCATAGGGATGATCACCATACATAGATTGCATGAATGCTAAATTAGCAATGGCTTCTGGCTGAGTCAAAGATTGTTTGATACCAGCAATAATTCTACCCTTTTCCCTTGCTAACACTATTTCTGGAAAATCAGGTGCATGAATTACATACTTGAAAAGAGTAAGTGCTTTATCTTTTTGTAATGATGAACTTAAAGTTCTTAATTTAAAGTGAGCCCTGTCAAGATCAATATCTCCACTGATCTTTGCACCAATATCTGAAAATTGATTCGCTAACTTTTCTTCATTAATTCCAGCCGCACCGAGTCTCATCAGGTGGTGAGTTAAATTTGCAAGGCCTTCCTTACCTAACGTGTCCTGAGCGCTCCCTGCAAAAAAATTAACATTAATATCAAGAATAGGAAGATCATGATTTTCAACAAAGAAAACTTTAGCTCCTTCTTTTGTTTCCCATGTATTAATCTTTAAAGCAGCAAAGATATTTTGCTGAAAACATAAAAACAAGATGAAAACTTGAATGAATTTAATGAACATGAGGACGTCCCTTAGGGCTAGAATCTTTGGGTATTGGCTGAGGATCAAGAATTACGACTGATAAATTATCTCGCGTTAAATACTTTGTTGCTACATTTTTAATTTGTTCAGAATTAACATTATTAATTTTTTCAATATACCTATCGCTTAAATGAAAAGAGTAATCCATTGTTTCAAGCTGTCCAATCTCCATAGCCATACCAAACATTGAATCTTTCTGATACACATCACTTGCAATAACGGTTGCTTTGACTCTGTCTAATTCCTCTTGAGTGACTCCATCTTTTTTAATTTTTTCTATTTCTTGTAGCAATGCACTCTCAAGTTCGTTGATCTTTTTAAAGTCATTCGGTGTACCTGTTAATTGAAAAACACTTATTCTTCCTCGCGCAACTGAATCATATCCAGCATCTACGCTGACTGCTAAATTTTGATTTCTTACAATATTTTGATTAAGTCTCGATGAACTACTACCAGCAAGAATATTCGAAAGTACTTCTAAAGCATATACCTCCCACGCATTTTCGTCATTTCCTTTGCGATCATTTAAGGTAGGAACTAGATACCCCATAGTTACATACGATAGCTCACTGGGTGCTTTAATAACTGATCTTCTTTCACCAAGTTGTTTAGGTTCAACCTGAGGTTTTCTTTCAGGTAATAATCTTGCTGGAATTTTTTCAAAATACTTTATTGCTAGCTTATGCACATCATTAGTTTTGATATCGCCAACTACAACAAGGGTAGCATTATTGGGTGCATACCAATTTCTATACCACTCTCTTGCATCATCAACCTTCATATTTTCTAGATCATTCATCCAACCAACTACAGGCCTTCCATAGGGGTGAGATTTAAAAAGAGTTGATATAAATTGCTCATTGACTTGCGATATTGGTTTATCGTCAGTTCTCCATCTTCGCTCTTCCATAACTACCTTAATTTCCTTACCAAATTCCTCTTTAGATAAGTTAAGATTTTGCATTCGATCTGCTTCTAGTCTAAAAGAAAGCTCTAGATTAGATTTTTCAAGCTGCTGAAAGTAACAAGTATAATCAGCACTTGTAAATGCATTTTCTTTACCGCCTGCTTTGGCAACAAGCCTTGAAAACTCCCCCGCTTTGATTTTTTTTGTACCTTTAAACATCATGTGCTCAAGAACATGAGCTACCCCAGTTTTACCATTCACTTCATCAAGACTGCCAGCCCGATACCAAACTTGCGAAACCACTACAGGCGAACGATGATCTTCTCGGACAATAATTTTTAAACCATTTGCCAGCTTAAATTCTGATGTTTGAGCTTGAAGAAGACTAGGTAACAAAAACAAAAAAAGTAAAATATTTTTTAACAACACATCTCATCCTTATCAGATTTAGCTATTATAATGACTTAAGTGCTTCGTAGACTTTTCTTTACCTCATTAAGTTCTTAAAATTTGAAAAAATGTTCGAATTCCTTAAAAAATTTATAAAAAAAGATAGCCAAGAAAAAAAACCTATCGTAAAAAAGGAAGCCACAAAAAAACCCCAAAAAAAAGCTTCATCACCACATAAATCTAAAGTTGCTAAACCCCCTCCACCTAAAGAAAAGAAAGAAACTCAAAAGTCTGAACAATCAATAAAATCTGCTCCAAGTAAAACTGAAAAAAAACCTATTGTATTTAGTGAAGATAAAATTCAGCCACAAGAAGAGAAAAAAAGTAGCTTCTTTGGTTTTACAGACAAGATAAAGAAAGGCCTTACTAAGACTAGAGAAAAATTAACTGCTGAACTTACATCTTTATTTTCAGGCAAAAAAATCGATGAAGCTCTATATGAAGAATTAGAGACAATACTTCTTACATCCGATGTGGGTATTTCAGCTACCAATTATCTTCTAGATAGTATTAAAGCTTCTATAAAAAAGAATAATATAGAAAATGCAGATGAGATTAAGGGATTACTTAAAGAAAAATTAATTGAATTATTAATGCCTATCGAAAATCCACTGATATTAAAAAAAGCTAATCCTTATGTCATTATGGTAGTTGGCGTTAATGGCTCTGGCAAAACAACCACTATTGGAAAACTTACAAAAATTTTACTTGATGAAAATAAATCTGTCCTAATTGCCGCAGGAGATACCTTTAGAGCAGCCGCCACTGAGCAACTTCAGATTTGGGGTGAAAGAAATAATGTCCATGTTGTATCCCAGGCTTCAGGAGATCCAAGCGCTGTTATTTTTGATGCAATAAATTCTGCAAAAGCCAAAAATCTTGATGTCGTAATTGCAGATACGGCTGGGAGATTACCAACTCAAAAGTATTTAATTGATGAAATTACAAAAATTAAGCGAGTTATCAATAAATGTCACGCTGAGGCTCCGCATGAAGTTCTTCTCGTTTTAGATGCAAATACTGGTCAAAATGCTATCAGTCAACTCAAAATATTTAATGAGGCATTGGGTATTACAGGCCTTGTCTTAACTAAGTTAGATGGAACAGCTAAAGGGGGTGTGATTGCAGCTATAGCGAAAGAACAGCCCACACCATTGAGATACATTGGTGTCGGTGAATCAATAGATGATCTAAAAGTTTTTAACGCGCAGGAGTATGTGGAGGCACTTTTTTAAAAATTTTTACCAATGATTAAATTTGATCAAGTTCATAAAAGATATCCTGGAAATCTAGAAGCATTACAAAATATTACTTTTGAAATTAATGCTGGCGAACTTGTCTTTGTCACAGGTCCATCAGGCGCAGGTAAATCAACTTTATTAAAATTAATCACAGCAATTGAACCCCCTACTCTGGGTACAATTATTTTTGAAAACCAAAATCTAAGCCAAATAAAAAGTACTGCTATTCCATATATTCGAAGAAAATTTGGTTTAATTTTTCAAGATCATAAGCTTTTATATGATCGAAATTGCTTCGATAATATTGCACTTGCTCTTGAAATTAATGAGGTCCGTATAAATGATATTAAGGGTCGTGTTCGCGCAGCTTTAGATAAGGTAGGCTTGCTTGACAGAGAAAAATCAATGCCTATTAGTTTATCAGGAGGAGAGCAACAGCGTCTTGCAATTGCAAGGGCTATTGTATGTAGGCCGTCTATTTTGCTCGCAGATGAGCCTACAGGAAATTTAGATAAGAAGTATGCAGATGAAATTATGAGGCTTTTTTATACTTTTCATGAAATTGGTGTCACAGTAATTATTGCAACTCATGAAATGCCTGAAGAATCAAAAAAGCATAAGCAACTTTATTTGCAAGAAGGTAATCTTACAAAAATCACTGAATATTAAATGAATTACTTCACTTCCCATTATCAAATGTTTCTTAAAGCGCTTCAGCGAAGTCATGCATCATTACTTTCTACACTTATGATGTTTTTAGTTATAGGTATTACATTTATTTTACCGAGTGTTTCTTTTCTCTTAGTACAGAATTTAAAATCGATTTCAGAAATTATTCAACAGGAATCTCAGATTAGTATTTTTCTTAAAAAAGATATTTCGGTGGATGCTAAAAATAAAATTGAAAAAGAATTAAAAAATCGTGAGGAAATTAGTAGTTATCATTTTGTAAAGAAGGAAGAGGCTTGGTCTAAGCTTCAAAAGTCAATGGGTTTTAATGAATCAAATAATGGACTTTCTGAAAATCCATTACCTGATGCTTTTTTTGTTTCTCCTAATACTGTAAATCCAAATCAGATTTTAGATTTAAAGTTGTCTATGGATAAGCTGGAGGGTATTGACCAGGTTATCGTTGATACGGGTTGGGTTAAAAAATTAAATTCAGTACTTCATTTAGCAAACAAAGCTATTCTTTTAGCCTCGATTTTATTAGCCTCAATGTTAACTGTAGTTATTGGAAACACAATTCGACTTCAAATGATCTCGCATCATGAAGAAATTGAATTAAGTAAGTTAATCGGCGCTACCAATCCGTTTATTAGACGGCCTTTTTTATATAGTGGCTTTATTTATGGCCTAGGGGGTGGGTTAACTGCCGCTATCTCACTCAAATTGATCGTTATTTTTTTAAATCAAACCGTAGTTGAGGTTGAAGCTCTCTATGGAGCAAAATTTATTATTATCGATTTAAAGCCAATACAGTATTTATCTATTGTAGGTAGCTCAATTTTGATAGCTGTTGCAGCATCTTTTGCCTCTATTAATCAATCAATTAAGAGATTATAGCTATCTAAACCATTGTATTTATTATGTTTTTTTAAGTGAACTTTATTAAACTAGCACTCTCTTAGCGAGAGTGCTAAAATTACACTTCTTTTGAAGTTTTTACAAAGGATTTTATTAAGATGACCTTGGATTTAAGCTTATCTGCGTTAGGCTCTGTTGATAGCTACGATCGCTATCTTCAATCCATTAGAGCTATTCCTACTCTCACAGCCGAAGAGGAGATGGCGCTTGGTATGCGCTTAAAAAAATCAAATGATCTCGAGGCTGCAAAAACACTTATTTTGTCTCACCTAAAGCTAGTCGTAAAGCTAGCTAAGGGATTTTCTGGTTATGGGCTTCCCCAATCTGACTTGGTTCAAGAAGGAAATATTGGCCTTATGAAAGCCGTAAAAAGATTTGATCCTGAAAGAGGTGTAAGACTGGTATCTTTCGCAATCTACTGGATTAAAGCAGAAATGCAAGAATATATTGTTAAAAATTGGCGTTTAGTTAAAACTGCAACGACAAAAGCTCAGCGTAAATTGTTTTTTAATTTACGAAGCATGAAGAAAACTATACAACCTCTTAAATCTCATGAGATCGATTTGATTGCAAAAGAGCTAAATGTCAAATCTGAGGATGTCCGTGAAATGGAATTTCGCTTTAATGGAAATGAAATTTCATTAGATTACGGTTCAGACGATTCGGAAGATGATGTTTTCAAGCCTATTGCTTATCTCAAAGATGAAGCACCTGAACCATTAGAACAAATGGAAATAAATCAGTCAGCAGGCAATAATTTATCGTCTCTCAATAAAGCACTTTCATCGCTTGATGAAAGAAGTCGCCTGATATTAGAAGAAAGATGGTTAAAAGATAAAAAAGCATCAACGCTTCATGAACTTGCGGATAAATTTGGCTTGTCTGCCGAGAGAGTTAGACAAATCGAACAAGCAGCAATGAAAAAAATTAAATTATTAATGCTCTCCTCGAGTCATTAATATTTAAATTTATCAAAAAAGCTGAAAGAACTCCGATAATATAGTTTTTTTAAGGCTTTCCCTTACAGTGACAAAAAGTAACACTAAAATATATCCCTTAGAAATAAAGCTTCATCAGGTATCCAAACTGTTAGAAATAAAATTTAATAACCTAACTGAATGTATGCTTTCGTATGAATTTCTTCGAGTGTATTCGCCTTCGGCTGAAGTAAGAGGTCATGGTCCAGGTCAAGAAACACTCCAAATACATAAAGAAGATGTCACTATAGAAAACATTGAGCCTGTTGGTCAGTATGCAATTAAATTAATATTTTCAGATGGTCATAATACAGGGATTTATACATGGGATTATCTTTATGAGCTTGCAGCAACTAATGATGTGCTATGGGAAGAATATATAAAGAAATTATCTAACGCAGGTATTCAAAGAATAAGAGCAAATGACTAATAAAAAAACACATTTTGGTTTTAGTGAAATAAATATTTCACAAAAAGCAGGCAAGGTAGCATCTGTATTTCATTCTGTAGCTTCAAATTATGACCTGATGAATGACCTAATGTCATTCGGTATGCATCATATCTGGAAAAAATTTCTTGTGAGTACCTGTCACGTGAAAAAAGATGCTCGAATTCTTGATATTGCGGGAGGAACGGCTGATCTATCTATTCTTCTTGCAAAAAAAATGGGGGTTCATTCAAGCCAGTTCAAAGGCCAATTGATTCATTCTGATATTAATTTATCCATGTTAAATATTGGCCGTAATAAATTAATTGATGAAGGTATTTTTATTCCATCTTTACTATGCGACGCTGAATCTCTCCCTTTCTCTGATAATTATTTTGATTGTGTCACGATTGGTTTTGGTATTCGCAATATGACAGATAAAAAAAAAGCATTGAGTGAAATTTATCGTGTTTTATCTCCAGGAGGAAAAATTTTAATTCTAGAGTTTTCAAAAGTCTGGAGGCCATTACAATTTTTTTATGACCAATTCTCTTTTAAATTACTTCCGAAATTAGGCAAATTATTTGCAAAGGATGAATTAAGTTACCAATATCTCGTTGAATCTATCAGAATGCATCCTGATCAGGAATCATTAAAAAAAATGATGGAAGAAGAATCTTTTTCTAAGGTGGAATTCCTCAATCTGTCCTCAGGCGTTGTTGCTATTCATGTGGGATATAAATTTTGATAGTCAACACTTTAAAAAGGAAATTCACTGATCATTTATTTCAACAAAATGAGTGGTTAAAAAAAGACTTCTCTAAACATAAATCAAAATCTATTCTATTTAACATAGGTCCTATTCATTATGCATTAATAATAAATGATAATGGTATGCCAGAATATATAGATTATATTGAGACTTATGATGCAGAAATTAAACTATCTATATCATCAGCTATTGAACTTATGCGGGGAAATAAAAAAGCTTATATTGAAATTAATGGTGATATTGATTTTGCAACACTTGTAAGTAATGCGTTAAAAGAAGTAGAGTGGGACTACGAAGACGATTTAAGCCAAATTATTGGAGATATTCCTGCTTATCATCTTGTTGAGCTTGGGAAAAAAATATTAAAAAGTTCAAAAGAGACGTCATTCAACATTTTAGATACTTTTAAAGAGTATTGGCTTGAAGAAAAGCCCCTTATTGCTAAAAAAAGATTGGTTGAGAAATTTAATAATGAGGTTGATAACTTACGCTTTGATGTTGATCGTCTAGAGCAAAGATTTAAAAAGCTATGAAGTTTATTAGGCTTATTTATATCATCTACATAATGATTAAGTATCGGCTGGAGGAGTTTATATCCTTTAGGGGGAAACTCAATATTCATGCCCGTCTTATCTCAGTAATATTTTTCTTTAGGGAACATAATAAAAATAGAGGTATAAGACTTAGGCTTGCGCTTGAGAATTTAGGTCCTATTTTTGTGAAATTTGGTCAAATGTTATCTACCCGAAGAGATCTCATTCCAACAGATATTGCTGATGAACTGGCTAAACTTCAAGACCAAGTTCCACCTTTTTCAAATAAAGATGTCGAAAAGATTATTAACGCTTCATATGATATCCGTTTAGATAACATATTTAAGTCTTTTGAATCTATCCCAGCAGCAAGTGCATCAGTAGCACAGGTCCATTTTGCAACACTTCAGAATGGTATACATGTTGCTGTCAAAATATTAAGGCCTAATATTAAGAACATTATCGATAAAGATATTAAACTTTTGTACCTTATTGCTGGACTCCTTGAAATAATTTGGTCAGACGGAAAGCGCTTAAAACCAAGAGAAATAGTTGCTGAATTCTCTAAGCATATTCAATGTGAATTAAATCTTATGCTTGATGCAGCAAATTGTAGTCACTTAGGTGAAAATTTCAAAGATAAAAAATTGCTTATTGTACCGGAGGTATATTGGGACTTTTGTAATGAAAATGTAATGGTGATGGAAAGAATGTATGGCACGCCTATAAGTCATGTTGAAACTCTTCGTAAGAAAAAAATTAATATCAAAGAACTTGCTCGAAATGGTGTAGAAATATTTTTTACCCAAGTTTTTAGAGATAGTTTTTTTCATGCAGATATGCACCCAGGTAATATTCAAGTGGCTGATGATGGTCGCTATATTGCTATGGACTTCGGCATCATGGGTTCCTTAAGTGAGAATGATAAAAATTATTTGGCTCGTAATTTTTTAGCTTTTTTTAACCGTGACTATCATGATGTTGCTCTTGCTCATATTGAATCTGGATGGGTGCCCAAAGATACTTCAATTGACGAATTTGAAAATGCCATTCGCTCTGTATGCGAACCTATTTTTAATAAGCCCCTAAAAGAAATTTCATTTGGTCGCCTCCTCATTAGATTATTCCAAACTTCTAGACGATTTAATATGGAAATTCAACCACAACTCATAATGCTACAAAAAACACTTTTAAACGTAGAAGGGCTTGGCCGAAACCTAGATCCTGATTTAGACTTATGGAAAACGGCTGCCCCATTTCTAAAAAAATATATGTCAGAACAAAAAGGTGTAAAACATATTCTAAAAAGCCTAAAAAATGAGTTGCCTCATTGGCTTCATTTAACGCCACAATTGCCAAGGCTCATCTATGAATTTCTCGATCAAAAAAATCTAAAAAATAAAAATGAAATTCCAAAAGATGTCTTTGAAAACTTCTTAAATTTTCAAAAAAAACAAAATCGTTGGTTTAAAATTATAATCACTTTGATTGGATTTTTCTCATTGGTAAATTTAGTAATCTTTTTTCATTATATTAAATAAATTAAGGAAGCATTAATTGCTTATCTGGTTTGTATCTCTTTATCTTTTAGTCACAATCGGTATTGGGATTTTTGTATCTTCACGCGTTAAGAATACAAGGGACTACGCTGTAGCAGGTAGACATCTACCACTTCCCATTGTCACAGCTACAGTCTTCGCTACTTGGTTTGGTGCAGAGGCAATTTTTGGTGTCTCATCAACTTTTGTTAAGGAAGGTTTGAATGGTGTTGTAGCTGACCCTTTTGGATCCAGTCTTTGTTTGATTATTGCTGGCTTATTCTTTTCCTCAAAATTATACAAACTAAATATCATTACTTTAGGCAACTTTTACAGGGCTAGATACAACAGAAGTATTGAAGTATTAACTACGATTGCTATCGTCATTTCATACCTAGGATGGGTTGCCGCCCAGATTAAAGCCCTTGGGTTAGTATTTAATCTTATTACACATCAATTTATCAGCGAACAAATAGGTATGATTCTTGGCACATTAATTGTGCTGACTTTTACGACTTTTGGCGGTATGTTATCTGTGGCAATTTTAGACTTTATTCAAATGATTGTAGTGATTAGTGGGCTTCTTTATATTGCAAATGCCATTTCTCAATTAACAGGGGGTGTTGTTCCTGTGATTGAAAGTGCAGCCATCAATCACAAATTAGATTTTTTCCCTAAAGGTAATATTTGGACGTGGGTCACTTTTTTCGGTACATGGATAACTATGATGTTAGGCTCTCTTCCACAACAGGATGTTTTTCAACGTGTTACATCTGCTAAAACTGCAAAAATTGCATTATATGGCTCGATACTTGGCGCATTAATTTATTTCACATTTGCATTTGTACCTATGTTTATTGCCTACTCCGCAACTTTAATTGATGCAGAGTATTTTAATAGACTTGTAAATACAAATTCTCAGCATGTTTTACCAATGCTTATTCTTAATCACATGCCTCTCTTTGCGCAAGTAATATTTTTTGGAGCGGTAATATCAGCCATTATGAGTTGCTCTTCAGCAACACTTTTGGCACCTTCTATTACTTTTGCAGAAAATATTGTTAAAGGGTATTTTCCAAAAATGAGTGACAAAGATTTACTTAAGATTATGAGAGTCACACTTGTATGCTTTTCTTCTGTTGTTCTACTTTATGCCCTTAATTCAAATCTTTCAATTTTTCATATGGTTGAATCTGCTTATAAAATTACGCTTGCAGGGGCTTTTGTCCCTCTTGTATTTGGTGTATTTTGGCAAAAAGCAAATAGCCAGGGGGCTCTAGCGGCAATTATTGGAGGAATAGGGTCATGGTTATTTGTCGAATTTTTTCTTGGCGATATCATACCAATACCTGCGCAACTTATTGGCTTAGTAGTTAGCATTATTGGAATGGTTGTGGGATCCCTGCTTCCTATTACCATAACAGAAACAAATAAAATTAGTAGCTAACCTTGGCATGATGGACAATAAAAGCTCGAGCGCTGTGCAATAATTTTCGATTCAATTAAAGATTTACACTTACGACAAGGCTTTCCTTTTCTTCCATAAACTTTATAGGTTTGCTGAAAATATCCTGACTGACCATTGACGCTATAAAAATCTCTAAGCGAACTTCCCCCAAGTTCAATCGCTTTTTTAAGTGTTTCCTTAATATACTTCACAATTTTTTTACATTCACTTAAAGTGACATCCTGACCCAATTTACTTGGAAGTACTCCAGATTTAAATAATGCCTCACTCGCATAGATATTTCCAACACCCACAACAATATGATGATCCATAATTATTTTTTTAATAGAAGTTTTTTTATTTTGTATTTTCGAAAATAAATACTTATCAGTAAATAATCTCTCCAAAGGTTCAGGTCCTAATTTTGAAATTAAAAAATGTTGATTTATATCACCATCCACCCAATGTATGGAACCAAACCTTCTGGGATCTATATATCTTAAAATATTTTTTGTATTCTTAAATTCAATCTCTACGTGATTATGTTTGTGTATATGAGTGCCTTTTTCATCAATCTCCAGACGTCCTGACATACCCAAATGAATCATGAGATGGGCATTCTCAAATTGAATCAGAATATATTTAGCACGCCTTTTAATATTTAAGACTTTTTTATTAGGAAGTGTCTTTTTTAAATGTGATGGAACTGGCCATCTTAAGGAAGAGTTTCTTATTACAATACTCTTAATAGTTTGTTTAAGTATAGGCTGGAGTCCCAAACAAGTAATCTCAACCTCAGGTAGTTCTGGCATAAATAAATTTATTTTTTAGGCTGTTCAATGGGAGGAGTCAGCATGGTAAATCCAATATCACTCCCAAAATGGTATAGCAAGCCTTCATCCACTCTATAAAGCAGCATTTCAGGGGATTCTTGGACTCGTATAAAAGTAATTTTTTTTCCCTCTACAGTATAAATATCAAAACTCTTATAGGGGATTTTAAAATCTAAAGAATATTTTTCGACTGATTTTGCACGATTTTTAAACCAAGTCATATCAAACCACTCTGCCATCTCGTCTTGATTTAATGAATTGCCATCATTGGCTTTCCATTCAGCATTAATACGAGTCACTTTTAATCGCTTCGATTTCCATTGCTCAAGGCGAGAAAAATCAAATTCTTTTATTTGTTCTGATTTACTTAAAAGAAATTTATCTATAAATTCAACTACAAGTGTAGATGCAGCTTCTGAATATACACCACTAACAAGATATACATTATTTTTATATAAAAGATATTGATCTTCGGTTATAGAGTTATATGTACCAAAAATAAACTCTTCTTCAGAGCCCTTATGCAAGAGTTTTACTTTAACGGTTGGTTTGTCTAAACCATATTTGATCTTATCATTCGATGGCAATTTTTCACTACTTGTAGTTGCTACGATAGATATAATTTTTTGAACTAGAAACTCGTCTGCACGACTTTTGATCGGCTCAAGCATATCCCAAGTATCTTTATTTTTTTTAAAGACAATTGAAGCTCTAGACGGAAAATCAATCCTCACAGCGTCGAAATCTTTTAACTTAAAAGTACTTACTTCAAATTGCTTTGCTATTTTTTTTTGTGATGGCTTAAGATATAAAAAGAGGGATATCGATAAAATGAACACAAACAGAATAATATTAACTAGCCAACGATTTTTCATGCTTTATAAATTAAGCTTTTTTCCGTTTAAACCAAAAAAATATGCCTAAAACAAAAATAATAATTGGTACGAAATATTGAAAGCTATGAAATACGATCCAAGCAATGAAAACAGAGGTCCTATCATTAGGAATAGTGACATTGACATCCTTTAACACCATAGGCTGAATTGAAATTAAATTATCATCACCGGACAACCAGTTGATCATATTGATACCAATATCCAAATTACCACCTGTCGTGATGAAGGTATTAGATAAGAAATTGCCATTACCAACAACCAAAACTCTCTGCCCTTTTTTACCATATGTTCTCTGAAGGGCTACTGCAATATTAATTGGACCAGGTTTATCTTTATTTTTATCAAAAGTTACTTTTTGATTTTTACTAAGTGGTGAAGATTCTAACCAGCCATTGGGAGAAACCTCAATTAACTTACTTACCTCCCAACCATTTTCAAATGAATTTTTAGCATTCACTTCATATGCATTTGAAAATATTGTCCTAAGCATAAAGTTTTTAGTAATGGCATGAACTCCATAAGCAGATGCAAAAGAAACGTTCTCATCAGCTCCTTCAAGTTTTGCTGTTGGGTCCACTACACGTCCGCTTGAAACAGAAAGTCCGAGGTAAGAAGCAACCTCTTCTAGCCCGTGAAAATTATTATCATCAAGGAGCCAAAGTAAATTTCCACCTGATTCTAAAAACTTTTTAATCTTTTTTACCTCAAGGGAAGAGATATTTTTTTGTGGACTAGCGATAACTAACATTACCCCATTTAAAGGTACTTCTGATTCAACTGTGAGGTTTGGATTTGCAAATTTAAAACCCTTAGATTCTAGTTGCTTGCCGAATTCACCGATATCATTATTTTTCAGGCCAATTAAATTTCTTTCACCATGACCATCTAAATACATAATCGCCTGCTGATTCGTTCTAGATAGACGAATAAAAAGATTAGTCATTTCCTGCTCTGCAAAAGGCGGGCTAATATGTTCAGATCTTTTTTGGTACTCGACTACAACTTCACCATCTACTTTAATACCCATTTCTTGAGCTAATTTTGGTTCTTCTATAGGGCTAATAAATTTAATATTGATATCAGGTTTTGTTCTTTGATATCTTGCCATGAAGTTAATAATACCTTGCCTAAAGGTATCTCCATTATTGACATCATCTTTAGAAGCAAAAACGCTTATTGTGATTGGTGCCCTCATTTGCTTTAAAACGTTGATACTCCCAATTGTCAGAGTATTACGATTGGCCTGTGTAATATCTTTTGAAAATTTATATTGGTTTGCAAGAAAGCCTAACAAAAAGACCAAAATAATAAAAAGAATAACAAAAAAACTATTCTGAATGAGAATTTGTAATCTTAATTTTGCATTAATTTTCATAAATATTTATCCACGAAGCCTGTCAGCATCGAGACGTCTTATCGTTAATATTAAAAATGTTGATATAAATAAAAAGAAATACATTAAATCTGAACTGTCGATAAGACCTCTTGAAAAGCTTTGGAAATGCTTCATGAGTGATAAATAAGCAAACCAGTGATTAGGGTCACTTGCAAAAAAACGTTCTAAAATGGTTAATGCAAAAAGTGAAATAAAACTTAGTATTGCTGCAATAATTGGCTGTTGAGTTAAACTTGAAAAATAAATACCTAATGCGGAAAAACTTGCCACTAGAAGCCAAAGACCTAAAGAATTTGCTATGAGGTAACCAAAATCTATATCTGCCCAAATATTCAGCGTTAATAGCATAAGAAAAATATAAAGCACGAGAATACTTAAAAAAACAATTAATCCTAGAAACTTCCCTAAAACAATTTCAGTGAGTGAAATTGGTGCGCTAAATAAAAATGGTAAGGTCTGACTTCTCCTTTCCTCACTGATGAGACGCATTGTCAAGAGAGGGACTGCAAAAAGCATAATAAAAGATGCGACGCCATAGACAGTTTGACCAACAAATATGGTTACGCCCACACGCTCAGCAGGTCTTATAGCACCAGACATTACCTCAAAATAATTATTCACCCCTGTAAGATAGTAGCTACCAAATGCCATCATAAGAAGTGCGAGAATAATCCATCCCATTGGGGACGCAAATAAACTTTTAAGTTCTTTTCTTGCAATATTTAAAATCATATTTAGTTACCATTCACGTTCATTTAATTTGTTTATTTTCAGTTAGCTGCACAAAAATATCTTCGAGACTTGTCTGGTCTGGTGAAATTTGATATAGGCCCCAATGATTTTTCACCGACAGTTCGACAATTTCCTCTGATGGTGACTGCTTATTTTGAAAGTGTATACGATAAAAACCTGACTCTGCTTTTTCGACTTTTACTACACCTTTGAGTTCTTCTAGAGTTGATAGAGCAGGTGCTTTTGAAAAACCCACTAATAGCTTATTGCCCTGTCGATGTTGCTTTAATTCGTCAATCGATCCATGGAAAACTAAATTTCCTTTATCAATAATTTGTACTCGATCACACACCATTTCAACTTCGGGAAGAATATGTGTAGACAAAATAACACTATGTATTTTTCCTATTTCGCGAATAAGTGATCTGATCTCTCTAATTTGGATAGGGTCTAGGCCTACGGTAGGTTCATCAAGAATTACTACTAATGGATTATGAATAATTGCCTGAGCAATTGCGACGCGCTGTTGATAACCATTGGATAAGTTTTCAATCAATCGTTTACTCATATGACTGAGACCACATTTTTGTTTTGCAATATCTACAGCTTTTTTAATTTGTTTACTGGGGACATTGTGAAGACGAGCAGCAATAGTTAAAAACTCATCAACCGTAAACTCTTTATATATTGGACGCATTTCTGGCAAATAACCAATAAGTGCCTTTGCCTCTTTTGGGTTTTCAATCATATCGATACCACAAATTTTTACCGTACCAATTGAAGGGGCTAGATTACCTGTCAACATTCTCATGGTAGTAGACTTACCTGCCCCATTAGGTCCTAAAAAACCTAAAACTTCTCCCTTTTCTAAGTGAAAACTTACATTTTTAACAGCCTCACGGCCACCAAAAAGACGAGTTAGCTCAATAGCTTCGAGGGTTAAATTAGACATGGGAGTTATTTTGAATTTTTTTTGAAAAAATGAATCGTAGATTATACATATGTTAAATATTGTAATACTTTATTAAATTATACATTTTTCTTATCGACTAAATTATCAGATAATTAGTTTAAACTATCAAAGAAATCAAATTTCAGGAAATTTTATGCTTCATTACAGAATACTCACACTCATTACTCTTTTAATTTTTGCGCTGCTGGCTAATGCAAAAGCAAATCCCACTAATTCTGAATACCATTATACCAATCCTGATCATGTTTTTAGACTTTTATTGGCTGAAATAGCCTCCCAACGTGGCGAGCTTAATCTTGCAAGCGAAATTTTTTTGGATCTAGCTAAACAAATAGAGAGTCCTCTCTTAGCAGAGCGAGCTACAAGACTCTCAAACTATACCAAAAACGGCAAGATAGCTTTAGAAGCCTCCAAAATTTGGAATGAGCTTGATAAAGATTCCATCGACGCACAGCAAGTTCGAACTGAAATTCTTATAGTAAATAATAAACTCAGTGAAGCTAAACCAATTCTTCAAAAACTCTTACTTAAAGAAAAAACAAGGGCCAGTGGTTTCTTGTACCTAAACAGCCTTCTTTCCAGAGTACCGGATAAAAAATCAGTATTAACTCTGGTAAATGAACTAGCCCAACCCTATCCCAAGTTAGCGGAGGCACATTTTGCTGTGGCTCATGCAGCCCTGCTAATTAAAGATCAAAAAATATATGAAAAGGAGTTGGTTGCTATTAGTCAAATCAAACCAGACTGGGAAATGCCTATATTATTTAAAGGGCAAGTGCTGGCGCAAGAAAATCCTGAAAAAGCACTTAATTTTTATAGTGAATTCTTAAATAAATATCCAAAATCAAACGACGTTAGACTTGAGTATGCAAAACTACTTACAAACGGCCGAAAATTTAAGGAAGCAAAAAGTGAATTTATAAAGCTTGTTAATACTGCAAATAGTTCTGCTGAAATAACGACCGCTGTAGGTCTTTTGTCCGTTGAGCTTGAGGATTATGATCTTGCGGAGAAATATTTTTTACTAAGCCTTAAAAGAAAACCTAAAGATAATAACCAGATATTTATCTACCTTGCCAAAATAGCAGATAAAAGGAATCAGAATGAAGCAGCTTTAAATTGGCTTAACAAAGTAATGAGTGGCCCCCACTTTGTTGAATCAAAACTTTTGACAGCTGAAATGATTGCAAAAAAAGAATCTGTCGATAAAGCCCTAGATTTTTTAAATATGCTAAAGGTTAATGCACCAGAAGAAAAATTAACTATTATTCAGTCGAAAATATCATTTCTCTCTAGATCTAATCGCTTTCAAGAAGCATTTCAAATGATGCAAAATGAGGACCAAAACTTCTCTAAATCACCTGAATTTAAATTTGATTATGCACTTATTGCAGACAAATTAAAAAAGTATGATTTGATGGAAAAAGTTTTAAGGGATGCTATTAGATTAAAACCAGATTTTGCTGCTGCTTATAATGCACTTGGATATTCATTTGCAGATAGAAATATTAATTTAGAGGAAGCAAAAAAAAATATTGAGATTGCTTTATCCATTTCACCAAATAATCACTATTTTTTAGACAGTATGGGTTGGCTATATTTTAGATTGGGTAAATTTGATTCAGCTCTTTCTTTTATTCAAAAAGCTTATGATGTGCAAGCAGACCCCGAAATCGCTGGGCATCTTGGTGAGATTTTATGGGCTCAGGGGAAAAAAAATGAAGCTAATGATATTTGGCAGTCGTCACTTCAGTCCTTTCCTGACAATGAAATTCTAAAAGAAACTCTTAAGAGATTTTATTAATTTTCATGGGCTAAAGATCAATTGAATTTAAAAAATGCTTTAATTCTTATCGTTACATTTTTTCTCACAGCTTGCTCAACATTTAATAATCCTCTTGATATATTCAAATCTAGTGTTCCTGTTATCGAAACATCCCAGGTACCTGATGCAAATCAACCTATCGAACAATTTACTATCAAAGCAAAATTTGCTTACTCGAGAGATTCCAAAGGGGGCTCGGGCCGACTGATCTGGCGCTATGAAAATAATCAAGATGAAATTGATATCTTTTCACCTTTTAATAACCAAATTGCAAAAATAATTTATGCGCCTAATGAAAAGAAAATTATTGACACTAATGGAAAGATTTTATCTGGTAATGATTTTGATCAGTATATAGAATCTTTATTTGGAAAAAATATCCAACCAGATCTTTTTAGGCATCTCATTACTAATAATGTGGAGCGTATAAAAGATTTGCGCAAAGAAGATAATGGAGTCAATCGCACAACCCATTTTTATAATAACGAATGGAATATTGTGATTGACGCATTTAAAACCCAAGATAATCTTACTATTCCATCCAAAATATCTCTAACCCACGATACATTTAGTTTTAATTTTATTTTAGAAGAGATTATCAGCATTGCTGGCAAATGACCTAAAAAAAAATGGCTATAGGGAATTTTTAGCGCCAGCTAAATTAAACCTATTTCTTCATGTCATTAATAAAAGAACTGATGGTTATCACAATATTCAAACAATCTTTCAGCTTATTGACCTATGCGACAGTATTTTTATCAAAACAAATACTTCTGGGACTATTCGTCGTGTTTCTGAGCACTCTATGATTCAAGAAAACGATGATCTAACTATAAAGGCGGCTCAATTATTAAAGCCTTTTGCAGAAAATAAATTTGGTGCAGATATTTTTATTAAAAAAAATATCCCTATGGGTGCAGGACTTGGCGGGGGAAGTTCAGATGCCGCAACAACTCTAATTGCTCTAAATAACCTGTGGCGATGTAAACTTAAGCAAAGAAAACTCCAAGAATTAGCTCTTGAGTTAGGTGCTGATGTGCCATTCTTTATCTTTGGCCAAAATGCCTGGGCTGAGGGTGTGGGAGAAAAACTCAGTCCCTTCTGCAACCCAATGCAGAATTATCTTATTATTGCCCCCAATGAAAGGGTGTCTACCAAAGAGGTTTTTGAGTCACTTGAATTGACAAAAGACCGTATTCCATTGAAAATAGCAGGCTTTTCGGGTGAATTGGACCTTAAAAATTTAGCCAACGACTTAGAAAAGGGGGTCTTAAAAAAATTTAAAGGTATTTCCCTGGTTTTTGACTGGTTAAACCAGTTTGGCTTCGCAAAAATGACGGGTTCAGGATCATGCATTTTTATCTCTTTAAATTCGGTAGATGTTGGAAAAGCAATATTAGAAAAAAGACCTAAAGACCTCATAGGCTTCATAGTTAGTGGATTAGATTACCACCCGCATTTAAATATAGTGCTGGGAACAGAAAAACCATAGGGGAGTCGCCAAGCTGGTTA
>SXGQ01006150.1_pt1 | contig 42984 bp, 28 predicted proteins | sample 3178371 | NCBI WGS metagenome assembly SXGQ01 (sample SAMN11356859, study PRJNA531348) | freshwater metagenome | isolation source: freshwater sample F1-20 | place: China: Fuxian Lake, Yuxi | collected 2017-12-25
ACTTCTACTCAGAATAAAAAACTTGACATATATCTCGATGATAATACTGGTTCTCAGAATATATTACTTTTATTAGGTAATATTGATTTACCTGTTTATTATAATGATATATTTGGCCAAGCTAATAGTGCTAGTAAGTGGAAAGGATTTGATTTTGAAATAGATGTTAATTCTAATATAACACTTAGTGACGGTCCTTCATTGGAATTAAGTTTGGTTGGTAATCCATATCTTATAAATAATTCTATACAGGTTGGTGATACGCTTGTTTTGAATAACTTTTATTTCGGAACAGCTTCTGTATATGATTTTTCTGGTCAATATAAGGTTACGTCGATGGGTGGTGGAACGAGTAAAGTAATGACATTAGATCTTTCTTCCAATGTTGCAGTATCTGACTACGTTGCTGCCAATGTAGCTTCTATGCCAATGGTTGTTCAATCTGCAAACTCGTCTATGTTATCTAACAAACCATATTTCTCTTTGAATAAGGGAATGCGTGTCATTGTTACAAATACTAACGATACTGCTGTTGATCCTAAGATGAAATATCGTATAGAAGTCGTTACATTATAACAAAAGGTTTTCAGGTTTTAATATATAACAAAAATTAAGACCAAAACTATGTCATGCCCAGGTTGTAGCTCTAACCTATTTGGTGCGAGCAGTCAGTTCATAAAGACAAATGGGGGCGACATCGTCGCAACCGATGGTGCAAATATTCGTGAAAAGTTAATTTTGTCGGATATGCGTATTCCATATAAACAGATATTGAAAAGTAGGGTGGTTCTAAGACCAGGCCAACTAAACTACCTTCTAAATCACCTTGGATTGGGCGATAATGCCACATATCTTACAATACGTGCAATTTTCGATCCTAAATCAAAGATAGAAGCTGATAACTATGTTGAATATAGTTACTATGATGATCTTACTAAGATACATACATTCTCACATATACTTACACTTACTGGTAATTCTGAACACAGAGTTAAACAAATATATTTGAACAATCCTAACCAAACTTATCCTGTTCAGTTGGATGTTATGGTTGCTGTGATAGATGATACGTATAAATTTTTCAATGATTTTGTTAATCAAACCGCAACTACATTTACAGGTCTTTCGCATTCTGATATACAATCATTTGTTGTTTGTCAGAGTATTGTTGTGAATGATAAATCTGATCCACCATTACCACTTACATATTTCTCTATTGCAGATATTGCGTCTGTTCAAAGAAATGGTTTAGTTGTTACCGTAGAGGATTCTATAAAAGATGTTGTTTTAAAATTCGTTGATGAGAATGAGGCTACATTAGCAATAAATTTATTCAATTACATAATGGATCATCCATGTGTTGAAATTTCTCCTGCTAATCCGGAACCACCTACACCGAATGTGAATAGTGTGATAATGTACCAATTCGGACATGGTTTTATGAATCCATTAGATAACACTAATTATTATATTGGTAATAATGGTAGTGTGCCAGCACAGAATAATTCTACACCATCATATAGAGTTAAGTCTATGGTTACTGGTCTTGCAAAAGAGGTTACATTGGCAACGCATATAAATGGTAATATAGGTAGTTCACAATCACAGACTTTTATATTGAAGAATGTAACTACGGGTATGACCTCTTCTATAACTTCTAATTATATACATGAGACTAATAGTCAGAATGATAACTATACACTTGGAGTAAATCTTGATATTAATAAAAATGATGAATTGGAAATAATATGGCAGACACCTACTTTCGATGTTGAGCCGACTATGGTCAGTCACAACTTCATCGTATACATTGAGTACTAAAAAAACATATTAGTAGAATGAATTTAGGTAGATATGAAATACAAACATATAACGTTGTTGTCAATGGGAGTACGGTTGAACGTCAGCTTATAACATATTATGCAAATAATGGTGTAGATTTTTTTGTTGAAAGATATTATGGTGAGGTTAGGGATGGTTATATAGGTCAGACTTTTAGATTTACAAATTTGGAATATACCTGTATTAGAACACATATACTTGGACAATCGATAGTTATAAATGACTCGGTTGGAACACCATTGGTTTATCTTACTATATCCAGTATACAATCTATACAACGTGATGGTGATATACGTTTGATTGTAACAGACTCACAGGTTGAGCCGGTTAATTTGGAATTTATTTCGCCATTTGATTCTAATCAAGCATATTCAATGTTGAATCAATTACTTCAAAATCCTGATATAAATCTTAATGATATTTCAGTTGATATTTTACCACCTCAAATTTTCTTTAATGAAAGTTTTTACGGTAGTGGTATAGTTATACCTGGTTCTTTGGATCCCGGTCCTTTTTCTACTGATGATAGTTCTTTTTTCTCAGTTACAATAAATCGTTTAAACTTTCAGGGACCTTTTCCTTTGAGTAGTATTCAAATAATTACTGGTTTAGTTTATGATGTTTTGGATAACAGAGATGATAATTTAACGGTGGTGGAAGGTAATATAACAATATATAAGGATGTGGCGGACGTTTCTAACGTCGTCAATAGCATCAACGGACCTGGTTATTACATAGTTAAACTAACAGCTGTTGATTTGAGTGGCAACGAAAACACTGCAACAATTTCGTATATAATTTTTTGATGGTTGATATCAGACTAGTACGAAAGAAAGGATATGGCATATAGTTTAGATAGTTTCTTGAAACCATTGAAGGATACGGATAGAACGGTCCGAATCTTTGACAATCGTGGCGTTTCTACGTACGCTATAAATCCGTTTTCCGTACTTAGAATATATGCTAACGCAGATAACTTAAATGTCATACTTACTGGTAAGAAATTAGTCATACTTGATTTTATTGATGAAGAACAGACAAGGTTAGCACTTGTAAAACTTCAATCTTACGTAGATCAATTAAAACAAAAGGTTCCTGTTGCCATAAATCAGGAAACCGAACAATTTGTTGAAGACGTTGTTCGTGGTGCTATAACTGGTGATAATGTTGCTACAATAAATGGACTGACTGCATCTAATCAGAATATAAAAGTTTCTGGTGATGATGTAATAAAAGCATATGTTGAATCTAAAAGTGAAACACATTCAATAAGTGTTGGTTTGACAGGAATAGTTCCACTGAATCACGGTGGAACAAATAATACCAATGGTTATATAGAAGGACAATTTGTAAGTTCTGATGGTTCTGGTTTAGTATCTTCTGGATTTTCTGTTAATGATGAAAAAAATTCATCTTCTAATCTTTGGAGTGCATCACATATAATAGATGTTATTTCATCAATTACGTCAAAGGAAGTTGTTATGGGTAATGTTGATGGTGTTAATCGTCATTTTTATATAAAAAAGATACCTGTTGTCGGTACTGAACATGTCTTTGTAAATGGATTACTTCAAATGGAAGGTGAAGATAATGATTATGTTATAGAATCGAATATGATAACTTTTGTAGATGCACCTATTGTTGGGATGAAGATAATATGTTCTTATTGTGTAGATTATCTTTCAAAAGAAGTTATTTAATTATTTTTTAATTATTTTCTATAAACCTGGTTGAAATTATTGAATAATTTGTCATTTCTACCTTTTTCGTTGTTTTACTTTTTATATATAAAATAAAAAAGGTATCCAATTATGGCAGATACTTATGTAACATCAGATTTATATTTAACCGCCTATTTAAAAGTAAAAGGCTTCAAATGCAGAGTTATCAAAGAAGGTAACAAGTCAAAGTTTGTATTTGACAGCTCACTATCACTAATCGCTAGAGTAGATGAATATTTAACGGAAAACGGTACATGTGAACCGTTGGCCTTCACTAATGCGATAAAGAACCTAAAAACTTTATTGCATAACAATAAATAGGATACGAAAATAATGGGAAAAACTAAAATTGTATTGAATCAACAATCTGATTTAATACTCAATAATGCCCAAATACTTCAACCAACTGGTATCGTTAAGTCTGACTTACCTGGGTTAGTTGAGGATATTGCTGGGATTACCATGTCGATTGCCGCGGAAGCTACTGCCAGAACCGCCGCCGACATTAAACTTACTGACGATCTCGCTGCCGAGACTTCAGCAAGGATCGCAGATGTAGATGCAGAAGAAGCTAGAGCTATCGCTGCTGAAACTAAATTAACTTCTGATTTATCTTCTGAGGTATCAAGAGCTACTGCTGCTGAAAATCAACTTTCGAGTGATTTGGCAGATGAGACTGCTGCTAGAATTGCGGATGTAGATGCAGAAGAAACAAGAGCATTGGCCGCAGAAGGAGTTCTTCAATCTAATATTGATGTTCAGGCGGGAAGAATTGATGCTATCTTAGATGGTTCTGATGTTAATTTAGACCAATTTAAAGAAGTTGTTGATTTTGTTAACTCTATTGATTTGGCAAATGACAATGCATTATTATCTGCGGTAACTACTATTAATTCTGAGATTACTGCTGAAGAAGCTGCAAGAATTGCAGGAGATGCTCAATTATCTGCTGATTTGGCTACTGAAACAGCGGCAAGAATTGCAGATGTTAACGCTGAAGAAACAAGAGCATTAGCTGCTGAAGCTGCTTTATCTTCTGATATTTCTTCATTACAATCATATGTTGATACTACAGTTGATTCGGCTATTGCAACATTAACTTCAGATTTAGCTACTGAAACAGCGGCAAGAATTGCTGATGTTGATGCTGAAGAGGCAAGAGCATTAGCTGCTGAAGCTGCATTGTCCGCTGACCTTACAGATTTACAATCATATGTTGATACAACTGTAAATTCTGCAATTGAAACTTTGACTGCTGATTTAGCTACTGAAACTAGTGCAAGAGTTGCTGATGTTGATGCTGAAGAAGCTAGAGCTATGACAGCGGAAGCACAATTAACTACTGATTTGGCTTCTGAAGTTTCAAGAGCACAAGCAGCCGAAGTAGTTCTTCAATCTAATATTGATGTAGAGAAAGGAAGAATTGATGCAATTTTGGATGGTTCAGATGTAAATCTTGACCAATTTAGAGAGGTTGTTGCTTTCGTTGAGTCTATTGATTTAGAAAATGATAATTCTTTACTTTCTGCAGTTATGCAAATCAATTCTGATATTGACTCTGAGACTGCAAGAGCTGAAGCTGCTGAATCAACTTTACAATCTAATTTAGATATTGAAACTGCTTCAAGAATCGCAGGAGATGCTCAATTACAGTCTAACTTAGATGCAGCTATCGCACAAGAAGTTGTTGATAGAACTGCTGCTATTGCTGCTGCAAATGTTGATATTACTAATGAAACATCTGCGAGAGTAGCAGGAGATGCTCAATTACAATCAGAAATTGATGCTTTGGCATTGACTGATGGTGAGACAATTGATGTTAACTATGCTGCTAACACAATTAGACTTAAAGAAGTTGTTGCTGCACCAGATTCGGGTGTTAGAACTTTTGAAGGTGATATCAAAGTTGGTCAACAACCAGATACATTACCTAGTTACAACGATAGCTCTTTGATTACTAAGGGTATCTTAGATTCAAGAGTTTCTAATGAAGTTAGTACATTAAATACAACTATATCTGATGAGGTTTCAAGAGCTCAAAATGCTGAAGCTCAATTACAATCTAATATCGATACTGAAAGAGAAAGAATTGATGCAATTTTATTGGCGTCTGATGCAGATAAAGATTCATTTGCCGAGATTGTTCAATTAATTAATTCCGTTGATACTGAGAATGACCAAGCGTTTGCTTCTTATGTTCTTTCTAATGATGCTAGACTTACTGCAGAAGAGCAAGAAAGATTGAGACTTACTAACCTTTTAGGTGAAGGATTGATTACTGAGCAAATCACACGAGAAGATGGTGATGCTGCTTTACAACATGAGTTCGATATTCTTCCAATGACAGATGGTGAGACAATTGAACTTAATTATACTGATAACACAATCAGACTTAAGGAGTTTGTGAATATGCCGGATTCTGGTGTTCGTGTTTTCGAAGGTGATATTAAAGCTGATTCACAACCTGAAAACAGAGGTACTTTCAACGAACTATCTTACGTTACTAAGAACTATGTAGATAATAAAGTTACAAACGATCTTTCTGATGCTGTTGCACAGGAGATGGCCGAAAGAATTGCGGCTGATGCAGCACTTACAGAACTTATCGATGTTAAGAAAGGTGAAGCTATTGCAATATCTAACGAATACACTGATGTAGAGACACAAAGAGCTAGTTCTGTAGAAGGTTATTTACAATCAGAGATTGATACATTAGCACTTACAGATGGTGATACAATTGATGTTAACTATGCTTCTAACACAATTAGACTTAAAGAAGTTGTTGCTGCACCAGACTCTGGCGTTAGAACTTTCGAGGGTGATATCAAAGTTGGTGATCAACCGAGTTCACTTCCATCTTACAATGAATTCTCTTTAATTACTAAAGGTATAATGGATACTAGACTTTCTGAGGAAGTTGGTAACATTAATACTTCAATTAGTGATGAAATAACTAGAGCTCAGGATGCAGAAGCACAATTACAAATGAACATTGATACAGAAAGAGGTAGAATTGATGCAATTTTAATGGCTTCTGATGCAGATAAAGATTCATTTGCAGAAATTGTTCAATTAATTAACTCTGTTGATACTGATAATGATCAAGCATTCGCTTCTTATGTTCTTTCTAATGACGCTAGACTTACTGCTGAAGAACAAGAAAGATTAAGACTTACTAACCTTTTAGGTGAGGGTCTTGTTACTGAACAAATCGCTAGAGAAGATGCAGATGCTGCTATACATTACGAACTCAACAACCTTCCAATGACGGATGGTGAGACAATCGATGTGAATTATGTAGATAACACAATCAAACTTAAAGACATAGTTGCTGCACCTACTTCTGGATATCGTGTATTCGAAGGTGACTTAAAACTAAATGCTCAGCCAGATACAAATCCTAATTTCAATGACCTTTCATTGATTACTAAGTATTATGTTGATAATAAAGTTAGCACAGACTTAACAAGTGCGATTGAACAAGAAGAAGCTGATAGAATTGCTGCCGATGCTGGACTTATGTCAGATTTAGCTGCCGAAGTTTCAAGAGCACAAAGTGTTGAGGCTTCTTTACAAGCTGCAATTGACGCAGAGACTACAGCTAGATTGACAGCAGATGCTGATTTAGATTCAAGGATTGTTGATATAGTATCTAACTCTAACGCACCAATTATTGATTCATTCACTGAAGTTGTTGCAAGTCTTGATGACCTTAGAAGTGATCTTACTATTGAAACAGATGATAGAATTGCTGCGGATGCACAATTATCCTCTGACTTAGATGCTGAAACTGCTGCTAGAATTGCGGATGTTGATGCTGAGGAAACAAGAGCTATCGCTGCGGAAGAAGCTTTACAGGCAGCAATTGATGCTGAGGTAGCTGCTAGAATTGCTGCCGATGCTGGTTTAGACTCAAGAATCAATGACATCATTTCTAACACAAATGCACCAATCATCGATTCATTTACTGAAGTTGTTGCACAAATGGAGGCAATGCCAGGAATTGATGATACAAGTATATTTGTTGATTCTCAAAATAATATATCATTGAAGGATACAATTGCTGCTGGTAGTCAAGGTGTTCGTACATTCAATGGTTTAGTGAATGTTGGTTCAGAACCATCTTTAGATACAAACTTTGTGGACCTTTCATTGGTTACTAAAGGATATGTAACAGGTCTTGTAGATGCAGAAGAAACTGCTAGAATTGCCGCAGTTTCTTCTGAAGAAGCTAGAGCACTTGCTGCAGAGGCTGCTTTATCTGCAACTTTCTCTACTGCATTATCAGCTGAAATTACAAGAGCAACTTTTGCAGAACTTACATTATCTAATGATTTATCTGACGAAACTGCGGCTAGAATTTTTGCCGATACACAATTACAATCTAACATTGATGTTGAGAAAGGAAGAATTGACGCAATTTTATTAGCATCTGACGCTGACAAAGATTCATTCGCTGAGATTGTTACTTTAATCAATTCTGTTGATACTGAGAATGACCAAGCTTTTGCTTCTTACGTTCTTTCTAACAACGCTGCACTTGCTGCTGAGGTTCTAAGAGCAGAAACTTCCGAAGCTGCATTATCTTCAACTTTCTCTGCTGCATTATCTGCTGAGGAAGCTGCTAGAATTGCAGGAGACGCACAACTGTCTTCAGACTTAGCTGACTTACAATCATATGTAGATACTACGGTTGATTCAGCTATTGCAACATTGACATCTGACTTAGCTGATGAAACAGCTGCTAGAATCGCAGACGTTGATGCCGAAGAGGCTAGAGCACTTGCTGCCGAGGCTGCATTATCTTCAACTTTCTCCACAGCTTTAGCTGCTGAGACTTTCAGAGCACAAGCTGCCGAGGTTCAACTATCTAACGACCTTTCTGATGAGACATCATACAGAATTGCTGCTGATACAGTTCTTCAATCAAACATAGATGTAGAGAAAGGAAGAATAGATGCTATCCTATTGGCATCTGACGCTGACAAAGATTCATTCGCTGAGATTGTTACTTTAATCAATTCTGTTGATACTGAGAATGACCAAGCTTTTGCTTCTTACGTTCTTTCTAACAATGCTGCAATTTCTTCATTGTCTTCAACTTTCTCTGCTGCATTATCTGCTGAGGAATCGGCTAGAATTGCCGCTGATGCACAATTATCTTCTGATTTAGCTGACTTACAATCATATGTTGATACAACTGTTGATTCAGCTATCGCTACATTGACTTCCGACTTGGCTGATGAAACAGCCGCTAGAATCGCAGACGTTGATGCTGAAGAGGCTAGAGCACTTGCTGCCGAAGCTTTATTACAAACAAACATAAATACAGAGGCTAACGAAAGAATGGCCGAAGATATCACACTTCAAGGAAATATTGATATCGAAGCATCGAGAGCACAAATTGCCGAGACTGCAATTGCATCTGACTTAGCTGATGAAATTTCTACTAGAATTGCCGCTGTTTTTGCTGAAGAAACAAGAGCTATGTTAGCAGAGGCTGCATTGGTTGCGACTTTCTCTACTGCAATTTTTAACGAAGAGGCTAGAGCACTTGCTGCCGAAGTAGTTCTTCAATCTAACATTGATACTGAGAAAGGAAGAATTGACGCAATTTTATTAGCATCTGATGCTGATAAAGATTCATTTGCTGAGATTGTTGCACTTATCAATTCTGTTGATACAACTAATGATCAAGCATTTGCTTCTTATGTTCTTTCCAACGATGCTGCTTTAGCTGCTGAGGTTCTAAGAGCTGAGACTGCTGAGGCTTCATTATCAGCAACTTTCTCTGCTGCTATTTCTACTGAAGAGGCTAGAGCTATGGCTGCTGAATTGGTTCTTACAAATGATTTAGCATCTGAGGTTTCAAGGGCTACTGCTGCTGAGGCTTCATTGACATCTGCACTTTCTGCAGAGGAGGCTTCAAGAATTGCTGGTGATTCTGCTCTTCAATCGTCACTTAATAACGAGATTGCGGATAGAATTGCCGCTGGTCAGGCTGCACAAACTGCATTAGATTCAGAAACTACTAGAGCAATGGCTGCTGAAGCAACATTGACATCTGATTTAGCATCAGAGGTTTCAAGAGCAATGGCTGCTGAATTAGTTCTTACAAATGATTTAGCATCAGAAGTTTCAAGAGCATTAGCTGCTGAGGCTTCATTATCAGCAACTTTCTCTGCCGCTTTAGCTGCCGAGACTTTTAGAGCTCAAACTGCTGAAATTCAATTATCAAATGACCTTTCTGATGAGGCTTCTTATAGAATTGATGCAGATACACTTCTTCAATCTAACATTGATACTGAGAAAGCTAGAATAGATGCTATCTTATTAGCATCTGACGCTGACAAAGATTCATTCGCTGAGATTGTTTCTTTAATCAACTCTGTTGATACTACAAACGATACAGCATTTGCTTCTTACGTTCTTTCCAATGACGCTGCTTTAGCATCAGAAGTTTCAAGAGCATTAGCTGCTGAGGCTTCATTATCAGCAACTTTCTCTGCTGCCATTTCTGCAGAGACTGCTGCTAGAATCGCCGATGTAGATGCAGAAGAAACGAGAGCATTAGCTGCTGAAGCTGCTTTAGCTACTGACTTTGCTAACATCTATTGTAAGAAAGTTTCAGTTTCTGGAACTCCTAACGGTGTATTGACTTCGTTCTCATTGGTATCTCCTGTAAGACTTGGATCTGAGATGATATATCTCAATGGTCTTCTTATGGAAGAAGGTGAGGATTATACAACAGTTCTTACATCTGGTAAAGTTACTTCTGTAACATTCAGCAGTGCTCCTACTTCAGTTATGAAAGTAGTTGCATATGGTGTATATTAATAAATAAAAATAAAAGGGCGGTTTCGGCCGCCCTTTTATTATATAAAAAATAAATAAAAAAATGGCAATTAATGAAAGAGTAGGAATACTTACCCATGTACCGGGACAGGATAAACCAAATCCGGGTTTAATTGGGGGTATCTACGGAGATTATTTGACTAAGGAGCTTGACTTCTTAGACGACTCCAGAAATCAACCATTAGCTTCCGATTTCACATCAAGTGCTGCATACTGGATGGGTTTCAGTACTGATCCTAATGCAGGAGGTGATTGGGAAGATTTAGGTTACCGTTATAGAGTATGGCGTGATTCATATTTTCACGTTTATGAAGAGCATTGGTTATCGAGATCAATTAGAAATGAATTAAGTTTTGAAAGTATTGCATTTGATCCTAAACCATGGACTAATCAATGGAATGGTTCAAATCAATATGAATGGATTAGAAGAGTTTCACCTTCAACCGTGGATGGTTCTTTTAACTATCCTTATCCAGAATTTCCTGTAGCAGGAGATCATTATGCGTTCTATAATAATAGAAGACCTTTATATCACCATTATCAAAGACATAATTTAGGTTCTTTATCTGATATGGCAACTTCTGCATTATATCAAACAGGTGGTTCATGGCTTATTGATCAAAACACGCCTGTCTCTACAAATGTGGATCCCGCATACAATTTCGGTAGTGGGTTCCAAATACGTAATAATGATTTTACATATAATCTATTAAGAGCAGTTAAAAGATTACCGAATGGAAAGATTCTTGTAGCTGGAGCGATAACTGAATTCAACGGATCACCTGTTAAGGAAGGAAACCGAGTTCCTGTGATAAGATTAAACATTGATGGTACTTTAGACACTTCCTTTAATCTTGTAAATCTAGCAGGAGCAGGAGTATTTTGCATGGATATTGATTCTAATGGGAAGATACTACTGGGTGGTAGAGATATATTGCAAATAGATCCAAATAGATCTTACGAGCCAGTGATTAGATTAAATTCAGATGGTACATTGGATGATACCTTCTTAGCTCCTGAGGGATCTGTTGGATTTGGAGCACCTAACCAGTTAAATATCAACTCAATAAAATCGCTTCCTGATGGTAAAGTATTGGTGGGTGGGTTATTCAATGATTATGATCCAACAACTCCTGGTGATCCATGGGTAGAAGTTCGTAGATGTTTAGTCAGATTAAATTCAGACGGCTCAATGGATGAAACTTTTGTTTCATTTGGAGCCAATATTCACTCTGATTACTATGCTAATGAATCTGGGGGTTATTTAGTTAACACACCTATTATATATGACATTTACTTGTACGAAGATGGTAAGATATTAGTTTCGGGAGTATTCACAGAAGTTTCTTTCGACGGTAATCAAACTTCGATAACAGCTAACGGTATCTTAAGGTTGAATTCAGATGGTACATTAGATACTTCATTCGATACAGGTTTAGGTTTCTCTACTGTTAATCCTGCATCAGGTCAAATTACGATAATTAAAACAGTATTTGCGGATTCTACTGGTAAAATATACGTTGCAGGAGATTTTGATATGTTCAATGGAGTTGATATTCAATCCAATTTTGTTAAATTAAACAGTGATGGATCATTAGACCAAGTTTTTCCTAAACTGATTGGAGCAGACTATCAAGTACCTTCTACTGGATGGGAGTTTCTTCGTCCAGGATTGAAGATTAAACCGATTGCAAATAACAAGATATTAGTCATTGGATGGTTTGATTACTATGGATCCACTGATGTCTCTAATTCAATTATGGTTATAAACAATGATGGAACATTGGATACTGGATTTGATTTTGGGCAAGGATTAGATGCCTCTCTCTATTCAACTGATGCTGAAAAGTATAACATCGTCAGGGATGCAGAAATGATAGGTGACACGCTTATTGTAGTTGGTAAGTTCACTAAGTACTATGATCCAAATATGAATGTGAATAGAATCGTAGCTATCAAAAATGCTCCAATTGAACACACTGCATCTTTCTTAGCAGAAGAATATCGCTCTAACAGAGAACGTATGTTTTATTTACTAAATGAAAAAGGATTTAGAAATCTAACGACTGAAGAAGAAACTGAATTAGCATCAAGAAGAGCAGAATTCTTAGCAACAGACCATACTAAATTACAATACTCTCTTTGGAGTGGTGATAAAGCCAAACAAATTTGGTCATATTATTTTAATAACGGATGGGCTCAAAGATATGCACAAGATACACCTAACTCTGGTAATATAGATACATTAGATATTTGGCCAGCAGATACAACTATTTCTGAGGCACTCGGTGTTACAGGTTCTGTAACATATAATAGATTACCAGCGGTTCAATCAGTATCATTCTTACCAACTACAGGTAATCCAGGTGATGTAATTCGTGTTCATGATTTTGACGATATGGCATGGGATCCAATTAGAGGAATGTGGAGCTCTGCACTTTATAACAGATTTTTTGAAATTATATTCCAATCTATTAGAAGTCAATTTAGTGCAAAAATGCAATCATCTAATGGATTATCACTTGCAATGAGACCAGTGCTTTTTGCATGTTTGTATATTCCTGCATTCCAACTCACAACAGATGGAAATATAAATTCAGAATTGAAAACTTTCTAATTAGTTTTCAAAAATAAAATAAAATAAATTATGTTATTTGATTTAGAAGATTACGCAACTAGTAGAATAATAAGTTCTAGGGGAAGTAGTCCATTGCGAACAGCGGACCAAATAAATTGGGATGATGGTCCATACACTACATTTAGAGCGACTAGAGATGCTTATATACAAGCTATACATCAGTATTATATAGTAGCATCCGTTATGTCTACACCTGCTGAAAGACAACAATTGGATATAGATTACTTAGATCTTAAAGATTCTTTAGTTGACCTTGATGTTAAGTCAAGAATTTTTTGGCCAGCATTGATATCACTTCCAATTAAGGGAGATTTACAAGAAGGTGAAAAATTTAATTTACAATGGGTATCAATTGATGATACTACAACAGGTATAGATTTCTGGTTCCCTAATGAATATTATGTTCCTAATTGGAACAACGGTGTTTCCGGTAAATACGTAGCCGTTTCTGATGTTAACGGAGACTATACTTATTCTACATTAACTCAAGCTATTTATGATGATTATAAAAATGCTTTAGTTACTTTCCAATCAAAGGTAAAAACTTTGATGTTACACGGTGAAGGACAAAGTGTATTCCAAGAATGGGTTGCACCAGAAGTTCCTGCATACGCACTTTATCCTGAGATTACAGGATATGTAAGAGGTACAAATAGCCTTTCAATCAAAGATGCTATTGTAAGAATTATAGATGCCGATGGTGTAGCACACGAAGTGATTACTGATGATAAAGGATACTATAAGTTTAGTAATGAGTATGTATACAACAATGTGGCGCTTACTGCGGCTGGAGCTACAAACTCTTTTGTAGATGGTTCTTTCAATATGTTCCTTTTGGATCACAAAAACGGTTCTACTGCGTCTCTTTATAATAAGACTTCGAAGTTTGAGAACTCTTTCTTTGGTGCTGAGAACAACAGGTCTATGACTTGGTCAGTTTATGTAAAAATGGGTAGAAACAACAGAAGAAACTTTAAAATTGAGTTTATTCCTAATTATAGTAACTTCCCTTCTTTCAGTGGATATGTTAAAGATGCTGCTGGAAATCCTATCAAAGATGCACTCGTTTATATAAAAGATCCTAATAGTGGTGCAGGTATTGGTTTGTATAGAAAACCTAACGGTGATGATGCAATTAATTACAAATACAACGACTTTGGTGTTGATAGAACAATACTTACAGATGAGAATGGTTTCTATGAATATACATCACAGATGGTTGGTGAGTGGTTTAACAAACACGGATTTGTAGAATATGGTATGCCAACTACAATATTGACAGAACCTACAAGAGCATATGAGTCGATGAACAGATGGATGATGTCTAACGAGTTTATTGTATATCTTATGCCTTACAAACAAGATGCAAATTCAACTTCATTTAATTGGGATGGAACACTTATTTACGACAATAGTGACTATGTAGCGTCTAGGTTCGAGTATGCGCTTTCCAATTCGGCTCAACAATTTTATTGGAGAGACATTGAGATGGGACAAAGCAATGTGTTCAACGTTGATGTTGTGCCTGCGGTTGGTGATGAAGTTATGGCTGATAAAATTAAGATGACTTGTACACCAGGTTCCAGAAATGTTGGTGGTTATATTGAAACTACTACTGGTAATTATAAGTTTGTATTCTCTAACGGAGTTTCTGAGGTAACAAGTGGATGGTTTGATTTCTCACATTCTAATTACGGATATGATACTACTATGTTCTCTGAGGAGTTTTACGTATATTCCTGTGACTCTAATGGGAAAGCATCAGGTTATATAACAAAAGTTGATTTAAATGCTACTGAGTTTTCAAACATTTCTAATATCGACTTTTCTGAGACAGAAAATCTTGCGAAATTGGATATTCCGGAATTATACACATCAGACATTGACCTATCCGGATTAAGTAAACTTTATAAACTTCGATTATCAGATTCTAAATATTTGGAGACAATATCTGGTTTAGAGGATTCTAAGTATTTGTCAGAAGTTTTAATAACTAATAATCAACGTCTTACATCACTTCCGTTTGTTAATAAAGATTGGATTTATTCATATGAATTTACAAATCTACCAATGGTTTCATCTTTAGATTTAAGTACTTGTGGTAAGAAAGCTAATAATATCAATCTGTCTGTACAATTAGAAAACCTACAATCAATCAATTTAGGATTTATTGGACATAGTACGGATTCATTCCTTACATTGTATTTAAATTCATGTAAACAACTTCTTGTTGATGATGTTGATTTACTACTTCAACAATTAGTAGATTCTGGTAAAACTGGATATCTTTCAACGGACAAAGCTAGATCATCTGATAGTGATTCTGCAGCAGAGGCACTATCTAATAAGAATTGGAGTTTAAACTTTGGTTCAGAATACTTTGAATCTAATGAGGTGAAGAAAAGTGTTGTTATGTATGTAGATCCTTCTTTTGGACCAGATTCTAATAATTCTCAAAAAACAATATCTTTAAATGGTAATGTTACCACAACAACTGGATATTTTAGATTAAACGCTTGGTACGATAATGGATATCCACTGAACCAAAACATATACCAAGGACAATTCAATAGAGAAATCAATGTTGAGTTCGATGATACGTTTGAATCAAGGTCAATTGAGATATACAGTACTGACCAATATGGAAGACCATCTGGTTCAATTACCGGAATTGATTTTAACAACTACAATAACGAAGATTTCAAAAATATTGTTGATATTGACTTAACTCAGGCAACAGAACTTACATCTTTAATAATTAAAAAGTCGGGTTTAACTTCTTTGGATTTAACATCTAATAATTTATTACAGGAATTACATATATATGATTCTGGTAAACTTACAACAATAGATGTTACTGGATTGACATCGTTATATAATTTAGAATTATCTAATTTGGGTTCTCTTACTACGGTAGATGGTTTTGACACACTTTCTGGTTTGTTTTATATAAAATTTAAAAATTGTGAACTTGAATTCCTTTCTTTAGAGTTATTTACATCACTTCACCAAGTTTATTTATCTAACGTTTTCAAATATGATTCTACACACGTAGATATTATGTTACAACAATTAGATGCTAGTGGTTCAATACCAGATCAAAATGGTGGTTGTACATTTGATGTTTATATGGCAAGAACTTCTGATTCTGATGCGGCATATGATAGTCTTATTTCAAAAGGATGGAACATTTATCTTGGTTCAGAATTTTTTCCACCTTATACGCCTCCTGTAAAAGGATACATAACTCTTGACTGGGATGGAAATGATCAGAGATACTTCTATTTTAATTCATTAGAAACTACTACGTTAGGGGGTTATTATATGGTCAAAGATCCTTCTGGTAATATGGTATTGAGTAATAATTACTTTTGGACAAACAAAGGAGTATTAGAAATTTGGCCAGTTAACTCTTATGGAAGACCTGGTGGTACAATTACTGGTATTTTTGTAAGTAATGAGAATGTAACATCGGTTGATGTAAGTAATCATACATCACTTACAGGATTAAATTTACAGAATACAAAAATTACTACAATTGATGTAAGTAATCATACATCACTTATATGGCTCTTTTTAGAGTATAATAGTAAAATAACTTCAATTGTTGGTTTAAATTTACTTTCTAAATTACAATATCTTAGATTAAGAGAATGTACTAAGTTGACAAGTGTTGATACATCTGGATTGGAATCACTTAAAAGTTTATTATTGAATAATAACTCATCGTTAACAGATATTGATATTACAACAATAGGTTCAAAAGAAATTACAGGACTTAGTGTTGATAATACATTTGTTTCAAATTCTTTATCTTTTGCTTCTCAGAATTCACACGAACACATTGTTGAATTACCTGATGGTAAGTTTATGGTATCTGGATACTCTGATACTATTAACAGATTGAATTCTGATGGAACACTTGACGAAACCTTTACTACAATTACATTAGATTCTACAACTAATGGTAGTAAATATATCAATACTATGAAAGTACAAGCTGATGGTAAGGTATTAGTAGGAGGTGAATTTGACGTGATTGGCGGTGTTACTATGTCAACAATTGCTAGAATAAACACAGATGGTACAATTGATGAAACTTTCACAACAGGTAACCTTCTTAGTGGATGTGCATGGGATGGAACAAATTTTGTTGGACAAAAGTATATGAATACCATAAAAGTTCAACCTGATGGTAAAATATTGATTGGTGGTTACTTCACCGTTACATCTGTAAATATGTATGGTTTGGTTAGATTAAACTCTGACGGAACAATCGATAGTACTTTTGTAGATGGATTGAGTTTACCTACTGGTGATATTAACGGATTTGCTAGATTAGGTGGTGCGTATGAAGATCCAAGAGTAATTGAACTTCAATCTGACGGTAAAATACTTGTTGGTGGATCTCAATGGAACGGATGGTTCTTAGAAAATGGTGTTGATGCAGATGGTGTACAGATTACAAAACCAATATACAGATTAAATTCTGATGGTACATTAGATACTACTTTTGATCCAAACAATAATTTATCTGCTGCTTTCTGGAATAACAATAATTCTGTATATGTAAATAGTATTGCAGTTGATGCTACTGGTAAGATACTTGTTGGTGGATGGTTCGATAAGTTTGGTAGTAATTCAGTTGGTAACCTTGTTAGATTGAACTCTGATGGTACATTAGATAATTCTTTCACAAATATACTTGATGAACTTTATAAACCTATTTCTTTTGGTAGAATAAATCGTAATTCTTTACTTTTCATTGGTGATAAACTCTTTGTTGGTGCAAATGGAAGAAGTTATATTTTAGACGAAAATGATAATATTTCTGAATTTATAATATTGAATGGTGCTTCTGAATGGAATCAATTGACGTGTGCTATACTCACATCAAATGATGATTTAGTACTTACTGGTAATTTCAATGGTAGTATAACGATGTATCCTACTGAACAAGGTGAAAATAGTACATTCTACGGTATTGTAATGTTTAATTATGGCACATACAATTTCAAATCTCTAAGAGAGTTGAGAATAATTAACCAAAGTTTTGAGACAACTAAACATTTTGATGCACATGAGAACATTACGAATATAGAATATAATTATTTCAGAACATTTACATCTGCCGATTTAGATATACTTCTTTCTGAGCTTGATGCTAATGGTAAGTCTAATGGCTATTTAAAAACAGGTTACGTTGCAAGAACTGAGGCATCTGATGTTGCATTCAATAACTTACAAAGTAAAGGTTGGAGTTTAAATCTTGGATCTTATTTTATAGGACCTAATGAAACACCTGCAAAAGGTTACATTCATTTTGAAGATACTACGGTAAATGAGTCTATTAGCTTTAATGTTAATACGGAAACTAATTATTTTGTATTAAAGTATCCTAATGGATCAACTGAGACAAGAAATGGTGGATGGATATACTACGATTTCAATAGCGATATTCCTGCATCTGAAAGAGTATTTGAAATATACGGTGCTGACCAATTCGGAAGACCAACTGATTCAATAACTAATATAACTGACCTTAATGAGTGTTCTTCTGTTGAATTTAGTGCGTTGAAAAAATTACGTTTTGTAGGTTTAGATCAAAATAATAGAATAACTACACTTAACTTAGATGATGTTGTGAGTTTAGAGAGTGTATTTGTTAATAATTGTACATTATTAGAAACAATTAGTATAGTTGGTTGTACTGCATCTAAACGAGATTCATATATTAACTCTTGTCCTTTATTGGATATTGATGCATTCCTTATTCAATTAGACGAAACAGGTTCTTTAGTACACGAGGCCGGTGCTACTATATATGCTGATCAAAATTATGGTAGTGGATTTACTCCAGCTAGGACTAGTACATCTAGTGTGGCAGCAGACTCACTTATTTCAAAAGGATATATCCTAAAAGTTGTAGAACCTGCCGGAGATAGTATACAAATAATAACACACGGTACTGCCCCAAGAGAATCATGGTACGATCCGAATGATTATGGTTTTGGTATTCAATTTATGTCTAGTACTGGATATGCAAAAATTATTTTTGAAGCAGGTAGTGAATTTGAATCGCAATACCCAAATGGTTTGTTTTCGGGTAATGGACAAAAATGGTCAGATTATGATTCTGCCGCATATGGTGGATTTTCTAGTTTATTTAGTGCTAGTACACTAACATCTCAGAAAATGACTATATTTAGTTGTACTGAAGATGGTACTCCTTCCGGGGAAATAAGGTACTTAAAAATTACTGGTATGGCCAGAGTATTTGGTTCGTTATCACAACTTACTAAACTTAGAGGTTTAAGTTTAGATATGAGATGGTTGAAAGCACAAAAGACATCGGTTTCATTGACAGGTATGAAATTAGAATATTTGGATATAAGACATGATGGAGGCGTTAACGGGGATGAAGGAAATACATATATTACTAATATAGATGCTACTCCTATTTTACCTACATTAAAAGCATTTCATTATCATGGTACTTATAATTCGGCATATCCAGGAACATCAGTTACTGGTATAAACTTTGCTAATTTGGAACGTATGCAGATACAAGGGTATGACTTTGGTAATACTACATTATCTGGATTTACTAAAATAAATTATTTATTTTTGGATAGTTGTTTTGGACTTAGTATAGATTTTGAAGGTTCTATTACTAAAAATCACGCTGCTATGATAGCCGATGGAGTTAGTGAACAATACCTTATTGATAATCCTGTAAATAAACAATTGGCATATTTCAGAATTAGTGGATTTGATTCTAACAACGTAGTAAATTTATCAAATTTAGATTCTATAACATTGCCACAGGCTATCTTTATGAATAATTGTAATTTATCGGAACCTACCAACTTTGTTAACACACAGAGTTACTCAAATGTATTAATTTATAATACTACTAACATTACTTCGATATCTGGTAAATTTTATCAATTTGAAATAAACGGTTGTCCTCAAATCACATCTATTTCTATAAATTGTAATGAATTACGAAATATTCGTATAAATAATTGTGATTCATTACAAAGTTGTTCTATTATAGTAAACGGAAATTACAATGGTGGTCTTCAACAATTTGATTTCATTGGTTGTCCTCAACTTACTTCAGTTCAGTTAAATGCACCATATATTTATTTGGGACAATTAGTATTGAACAATCTTCCTTTACTGAGTTCGATAAGTATTTCTGCAAATTATTCTGATTTTTATACATTAAATGTAGTGAATTGTCAGAATCTTACACAACTTCCTCAGACATTATTTACAAATGCACTTTATGCTACTGTACATAATACACCTATTACTGTTGATATATCAAACAATAACAGAATTTATTCATTGAATTTGAACCAAGTAAGTGGTGTATCGGGACTTAGTAATAAACCAACTCTGTCAGAAGTTTCTATTTGGGACATGAACATAACTTCTTTGAACTTCTCTGGTAGTTTTGGATCAGATTCTGGTAGTAACTATTCTTGGAAATACCTTCAACTTGGAAATATTTCTGGTTTGACTACATTGAACTTGAATAATACCAATCTTAGATTTTTAAGAATACAGGGCTCTACCGCTCAAGACTCGCCAAGCCTAAGAACTTCTGCGATGGTTGATTCGATTATAAATGCGCTGGCTGCTGGTAGTAGATATGGAGGTACATTCTATTTCCCTTCATTCCCATCGTATACAACTGCCGCTTCGTCTGCAGCACGTACAACTCTTCAAAATAGAAGTTGGGTGCTACAATCTTAACAAAAAGGATCGTAGTAACTACGATCCTTTTATAAAAAAAAATAAAAACATATGAAAAAATATGGACCTTATAATAAAGACGTTTGGTTTATCTCTAAATCAGAATATCCTATATTTGATGTTTTGAATAAAGGAATAGTCAGCGAAACTATTTTAGAACTCGAGATATTCGAGAACGAAGATGTTTGGAAAAAAGAGGTTGAGAAAAGAGGTCTTAAATTAGAAAGACCTGAGATTAAAACCAGAGTTAAGAGATAAAATCCTAACTTAAATAAAAAAGAGAGCCTGAGAGGGCTCTCTTTTTTTGTATATATAACCTATGGAATTTATTGAAAAACTTATGACTAGACAAGACCTAGTCGAATACAAAGAACAAATTGAAACCTTTATCGAAAGGTCAGGTTGTACCAAACTAAGTTTTGAGTCACTCAACCCAAAAACCGGTGGTGTATCTATACCAGGTGAATGTATCGTATCTGATATAATACTCGAATTTCCAAAAGAAGTATTACTCTACATACTTTTCCACGAAGTTTCACACCAATATCAATACCGTAAATGGGGTAAAAACCTTATGATGAAAGCTTACACAGAACTTCCAATTGAAGAAGCTGTAGATGAACTACTTTGGATTGAATCAATTGCAGATAGATTTGCAATGTTGTATTTGAGATCCGTGATTGGTGGTGAGCATCTTCCAGCATATAGATATTATGGATGTACAAACAAAGCTTATTTTGAAGATTACCTCGCATTACTTAGACACGAAATCAATCAGGAAAATGTAGATGGTATTGATGCAATAAACGGTATAATACTTAGAAGAGCTAGATAGTTAGCGTTTATCTTATGTGTTCAAATATATATATGTTATGATAACCATCAAGAAAAGACATAATATTAAAGATCCTATATTTGACGAATTAATAAAGAAGTATAATAATGTTGTTAGATATTCCTATAATAGAATTATCAAAGATGATATTACCAAACTAAGTAATCTCGAAAAATATGTTAAATCTAAAATGAATAACATAGATTGTATAGATGCTTCTTGGATAAAATCAGCAGTCAAAAAATCAACGGAACTACAGACTGAAAAGAAATTATATTTTGGTGGTAAATCTAACTTCTTCAAACGAAAATTTGGTAAAATAAATAATTATAATAAAGACTTACCCATGGAAATGAGGGGGTCTTCTAACGATAGAGGTAATAGAAAAGCTAAATTAGATGGTAATAAATTCATTTTTAAACCATTCAAAGGTCAAGAATTTAATATAGAACTCAAACTTTCTAAAAACGAAAAACAGCTGTTGGGTATAATACAGGAAGAATCTAAACTATCTAAAAACTATTTCAATTTTGAAATTAACCATGAATATGTATGGATTTCCTTCAATGAACCAGTTATGGAAAAACATATTTTTAAGAAAGATAGATATTTAGGAATTGACTTAAATCCAAACTGGATAGCTATATCCATTATGGATAGTGGAAATAAAGAAGTCTATAAAGAATTAGTTGATCTTAGAGAATTGAATAAACTCCATAAATCTAAGAAAGAGTATGAACTTTCGATTTTGAATAAACATATAGTTAATATCTGTAAAGGATATGGTGTTGAGTATGTTTGTATTGAAGATTTATCTATAAAATCGAGTAATAAAGGTTTAGGAAAACGATATAATAAGTTATTGAATAATGATTGGAATAGGAATTATTTAGTGAATAATTTAGTTAAATGGTTGAATATAAATTCTGTAAAACATTTAATGGTTAATCCATTTTACACAAGTTTTATAGGACAAGTAAAAAATATAGAAGATTATGATTCTCTGGCTGCTAGTAAAGAAGTTGCATGGAGGGGATATTTAATGAATAAAGGAATTAAAGTAAATGAATACGTTAAAGACTTTTTAAGTGGTTTGGTAACCACCCATTGGAAGGAAATGTTACCGGACATTAACACTTTTAAAGAAATGTATGACTTCTTTAAAACCAAAAAGAAATCTAAAAACAGTTATAGATTTCTCTTCAATGATGTTGAAAAACAGAAATGGAGTTCTTTAAGATTAATGTCTAACAAGTCTATGATAGATTTGATTAGATTTTAGTTAACTGTATTTTGAAAAATAATATATACACAAAGCCATAATAATAAAGATGAACTTTAGCTACGAAAAATTCCTAAAACCACTTGTTGCCGGTGAGAAGACCATAAGAGTCTACGATAATACCGAGACAATTAGATACATACTTAACCCATTTGTGGTTAGAACTGTTTATGTTAGGAATAATATACTTTATGTATCACTTGACTCATCAAAGTCAACACTTGACTTTACAACTCCTAATGAAGCTAATTTAGCGGCTAAGAAACTTCAAGAATACATAGATACTATAAAAAATACAAATGTACCGGGATGGATTCAACAAGCTGTTGAAGTTGAAGCACAGTACTATACAAAAGGTCCAACTGGATCAACTGGATCATTTGGACCACAGGGTGATCAAGGTCCACAGGGTGTTCCTGGATATAGTTCGTATGATATATGGGTTCAGTCTGGTAATACCGGAACACTTCAACAATACTTAGACTCTATAAAGGGTCCAATTGGACCAACGGGTCCGATGGCATTCGGTGATACTGATAAGTTACTCGTAACCGGACAGACTATACAAGCAACTGAGGATGGTGAAGACATCGTTCTGGTTACAAAGGGTAGTGGAAACCTTCTTTTCAAAATAGACAGAGATGGATGGCTTGTTAACTATGGTAATACCGGAAACTCTTCTGCTGATATATGGTCTTCTGGTGTTGCTTTGGATAACGATGGTAATATTTATATAACAGGTGGTGATTTGAATTCATTATATACTTGGGTTACTAAGTTTGCACCTAATGGGAACATTTTATGGCAACGACAACTCGATCGTTATTCTTCTGGTGAAGCTATTGTTTTTGCTAATAATTACCTTTATATTATGATGTCTGATTTAGATAATATTTTATTATCGGGTAATATACTTATTGCAAAAATGAGCACTTCGGGTAGCCTTGTTTCGATGTGGAGTTTTGATCCTTCTACAATTAGTATACCAGAAGGATTTAGTATAGCAGTTGATGAACTTGATAATGTATATTATACAGGTATGCAGTATAATGATTCAACAAAATTATACGATATAATAATTGGTAAATTAAATACTAATACCTCTACCATAGAATGGATGAAAGTTATCACCAGTGACGCAAGTAGTGATGATCGTGGTTACATTATAAGATATAAAGGTGATCACATTTATGTTGCAGGTAGGCTTAGTAATTATGGTAACTCTTTTGATGTAAGAACAGATATGTTCGTTGCAAAATTTGACAAAGATGGAACCAAAGTTTGGGCTAAAGTAATTGGTAATTCTGTTAATTTTTATGAAGCTTTATCTATGACCGTTGAAGAAGATGGTAGTGTTTTCTTATCTGGTTCCAGATTGAATACAGATGGTTCTTCTACTGGAACATATAATAACTTTTATTTGAAATTAAATCCATTGGCACAAATCGAGTGGGCTAAGGCACTTAATGGTCTTGATAGAACAATAGTTGATATTGAAACTGATGGTGATGGTGTTTTTGCTATATCAACACAATCTACATCTAGTACACCACCACGCACATCTACTGATTTATTACTTATGAAGATATCTAAATCTACAGGTAGTATAATGTGGCAACAATATATTGGAACTAATAGTAGAGATAGTGTTTGGGCAAATGTGATTGAATTACAATATTCACTTCCTGTTGGAAGAGGTCACAAAGTACTTATAGCTGATGAGGTAGGTAAGTCTGTATATGTTGCAGGTCTTACCAAAGAAGGTGGTACAGCATTCAATAATGCATTTCTTCTTTCGTATGATCAAAAATCGCTACCATCTGGCACATATTCGAATTGGATGATAGATGATGCAACTTTTACTACAATTGATATAAATGACTTATATAACCGTGAAACTACTAACGTTTCTGGTATATTTATACAATCACAACTTAACGATACATCTGTTCATAGTGTTACTCAAATATTAACGAGTACTTTCTCTGCTATTGGATTTGATGACAAATTAACATTACTTTCACCAAACACTGAATTGTTTGTAAAGGGTATTATTAACATCGATAATAACTATACGTTTCCGAGGTCTGCTGGAGAAAAAGGACAAATTCTAACTTATGTTGATGATACACATCTTCTCGGTTGGAGAGACCAATCACTCACAGTGACATTTAATGATTATGAAGAGATATTCTACCGTGAGGTTGGTGTATCTTCTATGTCTTTACATAATGATCCTTTGAATGGTTTATCATCCGGTCATTTTGATGATACATATTTTACAATTACACTACCTTTTGATGTGAATTTTATGGGTAATGTTTATGATACTGTTTATGTTGGATCCAATAGTCTTATTACTTTTGGTAATGGTGTTGGATCTGCTGGATTAGGTTTTACATCTAAAAATCCACCATATCCTGGTATATTTATAGCTGCGGCTGATAGGTCATTGAATAATTTATATACTCGTGTAACTTCTGATCAATTTACTATCAGGTTCGAAGGTGGAACAAGCTCAAATACATCTTCTGGATTGATTTGGGAAGCAACTTTCAATAGTAATAGTGGAATGATGGATGTTACCATTGTCCAAAATGATTCAATTAATCCAGGATTCTCTTGTATTAAAGATGCAACAACAATAACTAAACAATTTTCAGCAGATGCTGGTAAAACATTTAGAATATACAAAGGTTATGGTCAAAATACTACTAATACAAATAGAGTTTTACTGAATAATATATCAGGAGTTTCTTATTCAATAATTCCAAATCCGAATGCACCAGAACAAAGTTTTGTTTCAATCGACCTTAACTTAGATGGTTCTAATTCTAGTTTTACCAGTTTTGGTACAACTGGTAGTAATGTATCAATTAATAGTGCATCTTCTTGGACATTTCATGCAGGTATAGAAATTGGAATGGATGAATATATCTATACGAAAGAAATTTATTCTGGTGATCAAGGTCTTTATATGCAGGTAGTTATTCCATCACTTTCATCTGATCAAGATAGGATGAGATTGGGTCTATTCAAATCAACAGGAGTTTGGTCAGCAAGTGTTATTTTAGTTAATAATTTTGGAAACACTGGTGATTTACATATTTATGATACGGTTGGAAATGTTATAACTTATAGTCTATCTTATGTTGGTGGTGATGTTCTTACTATATTCTCTGATAATCAGACGGTATATTTTAAAATAAATGGTGTTACACAAATAACATGTCCATTTGTTTCTTTATCCACTGATACGTATTCTTTCAGAGCAGAGACTAATATACAGGCATTAGGTACACAGATGATGTCGGTCGATTATACATTTACCGATTTCAAATTTTACCCTACGGGTGGAGTAACACCAAAACATTCACTTGTTGCATCAACAACGACAAATATTACATCATCAACGGTGAATTATGACCTTTCGGGTAGTTCAGTTTGGTATCATAGTTCAGTATCTAATGATTATACGGCAAACTTTATAAATGTGCCAACAATCAATGACCGAATTGTTACAGTAAGTGTTATTATATCACAGGGTTCTACAGCTTATGCACCAACAACAATACAGATAAATGGTGATACCCATAGTGTTAAATGGAAAGATGGTATAAGTTCTGCAAATATAAACAAAGTAGACTTATTTGAATTCAGCTTTATTCGTTCTGTAGGAAACTGGGTAGAAGTTTTAGGTGATATAAAGAAATATGGATAATTTTATGTTTATAAAGAAATATAATCAGTTTGTAACTGAATCACGTGATGAAGAATTATGTAATCGTGTTGATCAACTAATGTCTGATGAGGATGCGGCTAGGATAATTAACAAATACATAACTGAACCAGAAAAACACCTTACACCTGGTAATGCAGTGAATCTTTTAGACGATAATTCTAAAGCTTCACTTAAGAAAGAATTAGATGATTATCAAAGTATGGGTGTTGTAGATAAAGATGCTACTATTGAATTCACTACAGTTGAGCCATCAATTGAAACCGTTGTTGAAAGTTTTGATGAATCTGAAATAACACCTGGTGGTAAGGGAGCCTTCACTAGTTTTCTGAAAGTTATGACTGCACTTGGTCAAAAAGATGTTGTTTCCAATCCGACTTTATGTCCTGACGGATTTATTCTTTATTATCTTTCTGGTATTATGGAGACTACGGTTGTTAAATCAGTTTTAGGTAGATATAAATCACTTTCACGATTTGTTGATGATGTTGATTATTCACATAATGAATTAAGATTATATTTTGGTGTTAGATGTGATGGTGATATTGAATATGGATCTTTTTCTGAAGATGCTAGACCTTTTGGTTCATTTCGACTTTCAGCATCAAGTATAAAATGGTTATCTGGACTTGATTTACGTGCGGCATTTTCATTGAAAAAAGAGATTGTTAATCTTACTCCAATGGATGTCAAGATTTTAGGTAAGATAAAATCAGATATGATGACATATGAACCTGGTTATAATGAAGAAAAAATGAAACCAACACTCACTGATCGTATAATTAGTTTTGGTTTTAAGGGTGTTGGTAAATGGGATAATGGTGTTTTGGACCAAGGTGAGATGGATAATATAAAATCAAACTTTACGTCATGGGTTATGGGTAAGTCATGGGGTAATAAGGTTCTGGTAAGTATTAAAGCGGGTTCCTATTGGCTTTACATACACATAAAACTTAAGTAAAATATGAGATATATTGGTAAATATGAGTCATTTTTTGACGTTGATGCAGCGGTTGCTGTTATAGCACGTGAGTGGACAGATGAAAAAGTTGAAGGATTACTAGACTCTGAAAAACAAGAATGGTCTGATGAATATTCAGAAAATGGTAATGGTGAGGCTGAAGAACATGTAATTTCTTTATTGATTTCCTGGTATGAATCTAAATATGCACGTGTTTCTGATAAAGAAAAACTATCAGATGTAATACGTGAACATTACAAATCAATTTTCGTAGGGTAGTAATGTTATCTAAATTTCTAATTATTTTACTTTTGATTTTACCTTTTGTGTGTTTTAGTCAGAAGTATTCATTAGATAATAATGTTGGTTTGAATTACTCAGGTACTAATAAATCACTCAATGGATCTGCATTATTACAGAATTCTGTTAATATAAAAAGATTTACTTTTTCCGATAACATAGATTTTGGATTTTCAAACTCATCTGGTCAAAATTCAATTACAGTTCTTAATAAATTGGCATGTTCGTGGGATAGAACTGGATTTTATTGGTTTGCAACTGTTCAGAATAATTACTCTACTGGAAGTAAAAATATTTTGAATTTGGGTGGTTTTGGTGTTGGTCGAATGGATACCTTAATTGGTACACAAATTAAGTATTCTTATGGAATACTTTGTCAATATATTGGTGGTTATAATCAAACATATCTTAGACATTCTGCACGTGTAAAGATTTTTCGTTCATTTAAAAAGTTTTCATTTACCACCGAGATGTATTATCAACCAATAATTATTTATCCACGTGATTATATCATATACATTTCTGGTAAAGTCGCTTATCTTATTGGTGATGGTCTTTCGATTTCATTATCAGGAGTTCATAACTATTATAGTGGTGGTCAAATCTCTCGTGTCCAAATTTTAAATTTTGGTCTTTCTTATGTTCTTACAAAATGAACAAATTGATATCGAATCATATAAGATATATGATTAAAAGAACTTATGTAACATTTTCAGAGGGTGATAATTATCAAGATATGTGTAACATTTTAGTTGAAGGAATATCAAAATTATCAAAATATGATATTTTAGTTTATTCTTCTTCTGATTTTGATGAGATATGGGATATTGAAAATTGGCCATATGGTTATTCTTATAAGTTCAAAATAATGTCCTGTCTAAAAGCTCTTCATGATTACGATGAAGTTATTTGACTTGACTCTGATGTAGTCGTTACTTCTGATATCGACCTTCTATGGGAAAAAAAAGTTGATAATTATCCTTTACTTCCAAAATATAGGTTCGATAATTTTATAAGGTGGCCACAATCAAAAGGTGATATGCGTAATCACTGGGAACTAAGTGAAGGTAAACAGAAAGTTGGTTTGAATCATACTGATTTTGAAAATGTATACTATCAATCATGTGCAATGTTAATGAACCGAAAATGTGAGAGTTTTTTAAAAGATGTTCTTTCTTATTTTGATGATTTTGATAGTTTATGTTTTCCATTTGGTGATGAGACAATCATAAACCTTCTTTTGTGGAAGTATAGACATAGAAATAATCTTGGTGATGTATTCTTATGTACACATTATTTTAGTACATCTCATATAATAAGAGTAATAGATGTCGATAATCCACAAGCATACCAGGATTTATTCAATCCTAATATCATTGATCCGGTTGAGGAAGGACTTATTATTGGTGATATAGGTGATTATAGAGTACATAATCGTTTAGGTATTATAGATTGTTCTAAAAAACCTTTATTCTTTCATGGTTCTAAGTCAGTTGATTTACATAGATATATACTAAATCACATAATATCAAAAAATATTTAGTTATGGACGACTACGGAATAGACGCAAGTGACGAGCTGTCGAGAATACTCTCGAAGGAGATTGCTAATCAGATTGACCTCGAAATAGGTGAGATGCTTAAAAACTACACAAACGATAAGAGGGTCCGCAGAAAAATGGCGATAGAGGAACTATGGACGAAAGAGAAAGAATGATGAACAAATGGGCACCCATAATGGAGGGTATGGGACTTACAGGATCGAAGGCAGACTGGATGTCTCAGTACGCACAGATGCACACGGACAACGAGACGGCGATGCCTGATGCTGATACAGAGCAGACCAAATTCCCGTCGGTGTTTCCTATAGCGACCAGGATAGTGGCGCAGACGGTCGGGTTGGACTTAGTGAGTGTAGTACCACTCGGTAGTAACACCACAGAGGAATTGGATAGGATAAAAGCCGAGGTTGAAGCTGAGAACCGTGACCGTAAGATTGACTCGGTAATAGAAGGTCAGGAGTATGAAGAGATGAAAGTGAATGAACACCCGGACTTTGTGCCTGGACCAAGAGGTGACTTATTTTATCTTGATTATAATTATACTGATCCTAATACAACAAAACTGACTGATGTGGCTATAGACAAAGTTGATAACACAGTTAAGACAAATAATATAAAGTAGTAATATAAATCCTATGGAACCGATAGGCAAAAAATCACTTGAACAATTAGAGTCAGGCTACATTTGGGCACCCTACGTGCCAATGCAGAATATGGTCATCATGCCAGGTAGACGAATACGCGCGCTTCACGACCTCTGGGGCTTTCCGCTGAGTAAGAACGCGGCACCACCGGTCGGCGTTTCCAGCAGGTACTCCATAAATAAAGTCAACAGCAACTTCTACGGTACGTTAGAAGTTAAAGTTAAAGAAATGAAATAAGAATGCCGACTAAAAGTCGGCATTTTTTTTATTTATTGAATCTCAATTTGTAGAGTGTTTTGTAAACCAGTGCTACTACTTCATCAACTATGTTTTGTAGATGAGTGTCCTCTTGGTTGAAACACTTTCTCTCCACTTTTATGAAGTCTGCTAGTTCTTTGAAGTATTCGATTGTATCTTTAGTGTTGGTTGCACTTGTGTCAATCACGTCGTAGTTTTCAATCAGGTCGTATTGTCCTTGGTATACCTCAATCATCTCATCGATAAAACCAAGTACACCCTCGTAGAAATCACCTAATGCCGTGTGTTTGGCATGTGATCCCATCTCACCATTAACTTGTAAGTGGTAAATATGTGCCATCTCACGACTTTCGAAAAGCTTCGAAAAGAATTTGGCAGGACTTGAGTTACCTTCCTTTCTTTCAACCTCTGTATCCTCCGGTTTTTCTTTTTGCACCGACTGCTCTTCTTCTTCTTTTTTAGAACCAGACATTAGCGCTAGTAGCTCTTCCTTCGACATGTCTTGGTAGTTCGACGGAAGGTTAGGTGTTGCTTCTTCCGCCTCGTTGAACCTCTTTATCTTTTTGATTTCTGAGAATTTCTTCATTTTTATATCGTTGTATTTTCTCTATATATAAAATGTTAAATAGTATAAAAATCTTTTAATATATAACCTATAAAAAAAAGAATGATATATGAAATACCTTAATAAATATGTAAGGTTCTTAGAAGCCGAAGTTTCTACAAAAGATAAAGTTTCATCTAAACCAGTAGATACTCTTCCTATGTCAGGATCTGAGGAGGTTGTTGAAAGGCTTTCGAGAATATATTCTAATCTTGATAAATCAGAGAAGAATGATATTGATTCATATTTTGAATAAAAAGAATTGTATATGAAAAATAAAACATTAAAAGATTTTGACCAATTCCTAATTGAAGCCAGTCTAAAAAAGTCAAAGGGTCTTCCATCTGACTTTATGTCCTCTGCCGAGGAAGAGGCAACGAAAAACCTCGGAGTAAGAATTGACAGAGAAGGGCCTAGTAACATCGGATCGCTGATGGCACAATCCTCCGCGATGATGAACGAGGGTACTGAGGAAGAGGTCGAAGAAAGGTATAAACAACTTAATGAACTTGCCAAAGAAGTCATAATGGAAGAGTTTGGTTTTGTTCTGAGGGCATCGGAAAAGCCGGTCGAGCTGGATATCAGGCTTGTAAAGAGTGTAATCTCTGAGATGCCAGAATTGAGACAGAAGTCAGAAGTGGCAGAAGAGGTTCCAGAGGAAGAAGAGCAAGATGAACAAGAAGAGTTCGCACAAGAACCTGAACAATCTGATGAAGAACAATCACAAGAACAAGAGGAAGATGATTTCTTCAGTTTTTTTGATGATATTCAAACACCGGAAGAAGCGGCACAATCAGAAGAAGAAGATGTTGAGACATTATCTAACAAAGAAGTTAAATTGGCCATTGACAAGAAGAAACTCCTTAACACGATAACACAGGGTGCTGGAAAAGCAACCAAAGACATAATAAGTCTCTCAGAAACCGTAAAGATGGGTATTGATAAAATATTTGGTAAAGAGAAAGGTAAGAGAATATTAAAAGTTTGGTGTGATATATCCGACGAGGCAGACAAACTTGACTGGACCATTCCAATTGGAAGAAAACAAGCTATGTTCAAAGATGCACCTGAGGGATTAGCAGGTTCTGTAAGTGTTAAATGGGAATCACTTTCAAACAAGTTAAATAATTTGTCTCTACTAAAAGAGAACACGGACTACAACAAGATTGTCATCAGGGCATACGGAATTGACTTTCCTATGTTAATACATGAAGCAACTAAAGGAGTTCATATGCTTCTTCTTTCTGCTGCAATCAAAAAGGATCCAGAATTAGCACGTGAGATAAAAAGAGCAACATCATCTTATAGGGATGAAGCTGAGGAGTTCAGATATGGTCCTTTGGCTAATCAAATGTTCGCTGGTTTTGTTAACAATTGTGTTGGTGCTGCAAGGTTTCCTAATGCAAAAGAAAGAATATTTGGTGCGCTGGCACTCGACAAAGGAAGAGGTGGTAAATTTACTGATGAAGAATTTCTCGAGATGACAAAAGAGATGTTCTCATCTTTTGATAAAACAGAAGAAAATGGTAAAATACGTTTCATACTAAACAGGGAAAGGTTCTCAGAAACCAGAGCAAAGAGAGAAATTGAAACTATATTAGGTGAGTTCAATGATGTTTGGGAAGAATACGAACGCGCTCTTAGGGAATGGGAAGAAGAACAAAAGTATGGTGCTGCCAGTACCGGACAAATACAGGAAGAGCCTGAGTCGGATATAGATAGACTTGTAAGACAGACACTAAATCCTTCGGAGGAAGAAGAACAAGAAACTCCGCGTAAAGAATATAAGGATATGTCGATTTCTGAAATACAGGACGAGATACAGAGAGCAGTTCGTGATGAAGACTACGAACTTGCGGGATACCTCAAAAACACATTCCTGAAAGGTGAAGCTAAAAAGGTTTGGGACATTGAACTCAAAAGAATAAACGAATCCAGAATAAGGAGATAATTTTATAATATAAAAAAGAAAGCCAGTTTTAGACTGGCTTTTCTGATTTAATTACGTTGTATAGTATTTTAAGACTGAATTTCTTTTTTAAGACTATCTATTATCTCATCAAACAAATCATATTTTTTGTTTATTATGAATAGATAATTATATCCGATTTTGATTGCGGCTTTTAACTTAGCCTTATTTATTTCTATATATTTATAGTAGTAGTAATCAGATTTTATCTCTATAATTAAGTTATACCTTTCTATATAAAAATCTGGATAGTGAATTTTAATCTTATCGTCCTTTTCATATTTTATTGTTGGTCCTCTACTTATATCATTTAATAAATCAATTTCAGAACAATGATCCAAAAAATCTTTTTCATAACTACTTTGATAGTATATACTATCATTATAGTATTTTATACTTTTTGAGTTTTTTTGATTTTTTTCTAAAAATTCTAAAACCTGCATTGGGTATTCGACACCATATCTTTCCAAATTAGTTTTTCTTAATTTATCTTTTGATTCTTTAGTCATTGAGTTCGATATAAATCCATATTTATCCAACATAGACAATACCTTCTTCTTCTTAATCATATCGGATTTATTTGAACTATCGACGCCATATCTTTCAATACATGTATTTTTAATCTTTTCTTTATATTCATTAGTTTTCGAATAATTATCGACACCATATCTTTCAATGCATGTATTTTTAATCTTCTCTTTATATTCATCGGTTTTTGAGTAATGATTAACACCATATCTCTCTAAGATAGTGATTTTACAAACATCTCTATTGTTGTAATTTTCATCACCATATCTTTCATTTTTTGTTTTATTTGATAGATTTCTGTTATTGTAATTTTCATCGTTATATTTTTCAAATTTAGTTTTTTTAACTTTATCTTTTACAAAGTCTAATTTCATTGGATTATCAATACCATATTTTATAATATTAGTATTTTTACGTTTATCTACATTGTTGTAATTTTCATCACCATACTTTTCAAAACATGTTTTCCTATTTTTGATTATTGCACATATATTTGAACATGTGTAAATATTGTATTTTTTAAAATTCTTATTATACATACTAAAATTTATATACTTAGTATTTTCACACATATCACATTTAACATTTACCTTTATGTTTGATGATGGCCATAAATTATCTATAGGTAATTTTATCACATCGCCCTTTTTTGAAAGTATGTTAATTTCTTTTAGTTTGGATATAGTCCTGGGTGATTTTACAATTATTTCAACTTCTTCATCTAATAACATTTTCTACATTTATTTTTAGTATTTTACAAGCAAATATAGAATCAATTATATCTTCTATCGGATTTGGTATCTTTGACATTTCTAATATGTGTTTATATTCAATTATAAAGTTGAAAATTATGCAATTTATTGAACCATCAATAATGGCTCTGAACATATCGTGTTTTTTAAATGAACCACCTGATATACCTAAATTGTTTTTATATTCATATTTTGGTTTTTTCTTTCCCACATTTATAGGTTTGTATACAATTTTACACGTTTCTAACTTTAGAGAAGATGGTGATATTATCCTCATATCAATATCATTGATATTTGTGAGTAGTTTTGATCTTATAAGTGTTGATAGAGAAACAATATCCAGTATAGATGATGTATTTTTTGAAAATGAATAACCCTCTATCTGACAATAAGTTTTTTTTGATAAATCAATAACTGATAGTATCTTATTTACTATCTTATCTGAGATATTTATATAGTGATTTAATTTAGATAATTCGTTATCTGTATAATCTTTTAGTATCTTTCTTTCAAAGTGTGTGAAATCAACACCATAACTATTCAATTCTTTTATGTAAATGTTATTATCCTTTTTGTTTGTAAATGATAATATCTTTTGAATACCATTTGTTTCTATACATATTGCAGTTGAGTTAATACTTATATCAATTCCTATATAATTCATAATAGACTTTATTTTTATATATATAAATGAAAATCTCATTATTATTCATTTACAACATCAGTCGTCGATATAATAATTATAGTGAATTTAATACCATAATATATAGTTTATGAAATACTTAAAAAGTTTTTATTCTATGAACGAAGATTTAGATTTGTGCTACGACTTTTTGGTCGTTGATGAGAAAGATACTAATGTAAAATATCAATTTTCTGATGATTTTGGTAATAATTTTTTAGTAGTTTTCAAAAACGATACAGTTGGTCCGGCATTTTCTAAAAGAGTTGGTGATAGTTGGGAGGTTATATACTTAGTTGAAGTAGATTCTACTGATAATTCTATTAATAAAACAGAATGGAATGGAAGATTTTGGAGTATTGAAAAGATTGTTCCTACAAGCATATATAAAGTTGTTTCAACCGTTTTAGGTGATATAACAACAGATTTTTTATCAAATCATCCAGAGACACGTATGATTCGACTTGAAGGATTATCTAAGAATGGTGAATCTGGTTTGACAAAAAGAACAAAATTATATAAAAGATTTCTTGAAAGAAATCCAATAGATGGTTATTCAGTTGAAGATAAGGGTAACAGAATATTCATAGTTAAAAAAAGATAAATTGTGTATGAAACCAGAGGTAAGAATAATACAGGACCAACAAACAGAGATAAATGAGACACCTCAAATAGATTCTTGGGAAGCCGAACAATTGATGAGAAAATACGGTTATGCTCAAAATGCGGGTAATTCAGTACAACAGGATAATACCGTTTCGGATGGACTTAGTTTTGAGGAGATGATAGAGATTGAAGAACGAAAAAGAAAAGAAGAAGAGATTCGAAGACGACAAGCAATTGAAGGTCCTCGACCAATCACTTTTGATGGTGCAAATGGTTATAGTTCTGAGACTAGATATGGTACTGACGATGATAGTGGCTACGGATTTAAAGTACAGATAACATCTGATATGCCATTACCCAAATACTGATGTATAAAGACATCTGGTTTTTAATATATACGGTCAATAAAAGAAATTTCTTGTATGAGTCAGATTATATTCAATAGTTATATTGACCTGAAAAATTTAGGAGCAACACCCTCTGGGATAGGTTACACAGTCGCTTATGATAACGACGGTATTCTTAAGCAGAAAGATCAGGATGGTAAGATAAGTCCGTTAATGATGGTTCAGAGTCTTGAAAAGACACTTGGATACGGAAACTACTCTGGTACTTACTCAATAAGGATGGGTACTTCGTCGGTTATAAACACAATAAATGGAACAGGTCGAATATCACTTGATTATGGTTCAACAAGTTCAGTTAATATATCAGTAACATCAAGTACAATTACTAACGCTATAAATAACTCATTTGATGGTATATTACTTACTACAAATGATGTGACTAAAAGGGGTTCGTTAGTAATATCGTCAAAGACATTTTCTACATATGTTGGTACAACTACATATTCAACATACATAGATTCGACAGGTGAAAATTTTAGTATCGGTCATCGTGATTCAAATGTAGGAATTAACGGTAAAATTAATGTAATTGAATCAAATAAAACCTACGATGGTGTTGGTTCAACCAATAAAGCATCTTTACATTTAAATACTTTTGGTGCAACAACATCACTTGGTGTTTCTAATACTGTTGTCGTTGGTGGTCAATATCTAACTGCTAGTAAATCAAATTATGTGTATTTAGGTAATTGGGTTAATGTAAATAATGCTTATACATTACCAAATACAGATGGTCTTGTGAATCAGATACTTAGTACAAATGGTTCAGGAACTGTATCTTGGGCAACATTCTCAATAGTAACACCTCCACTTTCACAGGTTCTTTCGGCTGGAAATTATTCAGGTGCGTATAATATAGTTATGCACACTGGTCAAAATTTTGTTTTGGGTACAAATAGTTCACTCAGTTCAATAAAGAGTAATGCTGCTATAAAACTTGATTATAATGATAATAAAGTATTTATAGGTGCTGATTCTAATACTACGAATGGTGTAATGATACTTGGTACTGGTAGTTTATATACACAGGCTGATGTATATCAACTTCTTGTACAAACAGGTTCTGTTACAACATCTGATTTACAGGGTCTTAAGTATTCTACGGATTATACATCTACATTTGTTGATAATTCGTTAGTTAGTAAGAAATATGTTGATACATATGGTGGTGGTTACCAAACAAATTTAGTTGTTTACGTGGATCCAGTTAAAGGTAATAATACAACTGGACAAATAAATAAACCTAATTTACCATTTTTGACAATAGACACAGCAATGAGTGCAATTATGGCAAGTTCTTATAGTGCTACAAACAAAGGATTGGTACATCTACGAAAAGGTAATTATACGGTTATAGCTCCACTTAATAATAATATTGATTATTTCTGTGAGCCGGGTGTTGTATTCACCAGTGGTGGATTTTATGATATAAATGGTGTTGCAACTTCAAATGTATATGGATATGCATCTTTTATTAGTTTTGATACTGTTGCACCGGCACTTAGGGTAAATAATGCGTCTACAATAAATTTCTATTTTGATACAATAGATGTTGTACAGGCTGCTGCAAACATTGCAGGTGGTAATGTTGCAATGTATGGAAGGTATATAAAATCACAATGTTCACCACTTTATGCTATTAGGTTAGCAGGGTCTGCAAATTTTGATCTTAGGATAAATAAAGGTATATTGGGTGCATATGATGTTATAAAGGTAGAAGATTCATATTCTGGTATCACATATATAGAGACTCCTTATATAAGGTCACAAGCAGAGATTGCATCTGGTGGACTTGTATCTAATATTGTGCATGCTATAAGTGTTGGATCGAACGTTACCGGTAATATAACTGCGAAATGTGAGGTTGCTGATGTATCGTTAAGTACATTAGGTAATAATGCTGCAGTAATTGCATTATCCGGTAATTTAACTATAAGAGGAGATGTAAAGGGTGGTAAATCATATGGTCTTTATTTAGGTAATGGTGGATCTGGTAAAATAACAATTGATGGTGATATAACATCAGATAGGGAAGCAGTATATGATATTTCTGAGACTATAGAACTTAGAATTGAGAACTCTTTAATACGTAGTGAAGGTCTTGGTACTTTTACACAATCGGTATACATAGGTGCAAAAGGAAGTATTTATATAAATAATTCTACTATATACAATGGTCTCGCAAACTCTAGCATATTAAAGGCAGAGAGTGAGGAATCATCTATTTACATATACAATTCATTGGCATATTCACCAGGTCAAAACGGATATCTTATATCGTGTACGTTCTCTGATTATGTATTAGGTATGCATAATTTGAGATCCAATAAAGATAATGCAGACAATATAATAGATTTATTCGACCCAAGTGGATTTGTTTATGATACATTATTATTTGTACCAAATTTCTAAAAATAACAAAAAGAAATGAAGAATAACATTAGCGTTCTAAAATCGAGATATGGTAGCACCGATGTGGTGGAGGAGTTTCTTAGGTATCCCTTTGAATCACCTATTGCATACGACTATGATTATAGTGGTACATATTCAAAATACTCGATAGTTGATAAATACTACGTAGATTCTCTTATTAAACCTTACAAAAGACTTATTTCAGGTGGTGCTGAGTGGAATTTGAGCGGTTTATCAATGACATTTAGTGTTAGTGATCTTTATTATACATTTGCAGGTGAGATATTATCGTATAGTGCAAGTTATCCAGGACTCACATTTGATGCGGGTGAGACCAATCCAAGAATAGATGCCATTGTTATAAATGAAGATAAAACACTTTCAATTATAAAGGGTGTTGCATCTGCTAATCCTGCTAGACCTGTTATTTCCGAAAGTCAAATATTGATTCAATATGCATATATAGATGCTAGTTCTACATCAATTGGTGCTAGTGAGAATGTATATTTGAATGGTAGTCAATGGACAGTTACACCTTATCAATTATCCGGTATTCAATCAGGATCTTATAATTCTGAATTTACAGGTGATACATTTGATGCATCTACAAAATGTGTAGAATTAAATACAGATTTTCGAACTGGTGTAAAATTTAAAAAAACATCAAGTGGTCTTGACGCTACTAAATATGGTTCTTTATCTATGAGGTTCAAATTCACTGATAAGGTTCCTGATAATAAAAGTTTATTTGCTCAGATACAGGGAACTGCAAATGGTGCATCTGTTTATGGTAATACTTTGAATCTTATGTCTTATGGATTACAAAGAGATGTTGTGAACACGTGGCAACATATAGTTGTCCCTACTTCTAAATTTGGAAATAATATAGCAACATATGATGTTCTAACACTTAGAATGGCGGGAGGTGCTTCTGGATCTAATACACTTTGGAGAGTAGATTCTATATTATTTCAGAAAGGAATAAACTTTGATGGATATATGGGTGAACCTGATGCAACTGGTGGTGGTTCTGGTATTGGTGGTCTGAATCCTGCTGTTGGTGGTGGTGTTATTGGACCGGCTGAGGCGGGTGATGGTACTTATACAGATGGTGTTTTTACAGATTTTAATGAAAATACAACAATAGGTACTGCGGTTGATAGATTCAATGAACTTTTTTTATCATTGGTTCCATCACCTGCACCAATATTGACTAAATGGTCTGCTAGTAGATCCAATGGTGTATCTGGTAAACTGAGTTTTGGTACGACTGATCAAACAATTGATGCCACTACTTATTACGCTGCCAATTCTACCAATGGTGCAAATCCGGTAGTAGGTGCTGATGGTTTATGGTCACCTAATAATAACAGATTGTCTATTTATGCGGCTGGTTCTGTTAATACATCTGATTTCACGGGTGTGTTAGCAAATGGTGAACCAGCGGATTTAGGAGTTCCTTTTGTGGCATATCCGGCAAATTCTTTCAGAGAAGCAAAAATTGGAACTCTTACTTTAACTATAAATGGAACCATAGTTTCAACTGCTACTGCAAATTTGACCAATTCCGGTGCAATTGATACAACAAATGGTAATACAACAAGTGGTTTTATATTATCTGCTGCAACACAATCGAGGTTTTCTGGTGGTAAATATTTTGAGACAGATAATCCTCTTTTTTCTAGTAGAACTGGAACATGGGTTGTAAAAGCAAACGATTCAAGGATAAGGAATGGATATAACTACATAACGGTAGAACATAAATCTACTTCTGTAAATGTATTTACACGTACATTATCGAGATTTGAATTTATACAAGATTCTAATGTCAATGCAACATCATATAGTGAGTTTGGAATAACATCATATTCACTTACCGGAACTAAATATTTATCAGGTATAAATTATTATATAGGTGGGGCAATCAATTATGATGGAACGATGTCTAATCTTTATAGAAATACATATAATACTTCATCTGATGCAGTTTCTATCGTTGAAAATGGTGTTGATGCAATACTTAACCTAACTGGTAAACAATATACATTGAATGCAAATGGTGGAATTCCCACTAAAACTGTAAAATTATCTGAATTCAATAGTGGTAATCCAATTTCTATACCAATAAATACAAGTAATAAGAGGAGACTTAATCAAAGTATATCTTTACAAACAACAACGAAAAGAACTTTACAGGGTACAACTACGGGTGGCCTTCAAACAATTGCAAATGTATTACTTGATAATTATGGAATAACATCTACTAATAGTTTGGAAAATTTTGACGATGAGGCAAAGAGGTTGATAAGTGGAAACTATGCTACTGTTACTGATATAACATCGGGTACATGGACTTCTACTGAATCATTGAATACTGGAAATTCCGGACATAATACAGGTTTGCAAGTATATGGTGGTCAATTGGTTTACCCAAAGATTAATTTTTCAACAATAGGTGTTTCTTCAACTAACTTAAATTTTGGAATTGCTGCAACTGATTATTCTGCACTTACTGGTAATCGTACTTATTACAGATATTTCTATAATGCATCTTTTTATTCGTTTTTTAGTATTGTAATAACGGGTTCAAATACCACATTTGTTGCTAAAACTACGGCACTTAGTGGTAATAATGCTTGGGTGGAAATAAAATTACCAAATGGAACCGGAACTGGAACAGGTTGGATGGACTGTTATTCTAATTTTACAGGAGCAGTAACTGATGGATCAGGTGCGTATGCTGCTAGTTATGGTGGTAGTAGAGCACTTGGAGGTACATGGGGGTTAAGTACAGGAACAACAAAAACTGTCAACTCAAATGGTTATGTTGTCGTTCGTATAACAACATCTGCGACATGGACAGGAAATCTTGAAAGCATAACTTTCAACTTCTTAGGATAAAAACAAAAATCGGATTTGGTATCCGATTTTTTAGTTTACGGAGTTTTAGAAATAATATATAGTTTATAATTTAAGTTATAACTATGGCGGGAATAAACTCCAATAACCAGGCGAATATAGCATTCAAAAACCTACTTGGAAAATCTAACACAAATACCAATTCACCATTGGGTGGTGAAAGTTATGGTATATCATTCAATCTTAGTTCAGATAATGTATGGACAAGTACTATACCATCACAATCTATTTTTGCTATAACTAGTGGAGTTGCTGTTTTTGTTGAGGCAAATCTTGTTTTAGATGCAGGATCTAATGGTTATGCATACTTAGCCAAATGGCCAAATACACCACCATCAGGAACGGATCCAAAAACAAGTACAAGTTTTGTATATGGTGTTGGTTCACTTACTGGAATATCAGCAGGTGATAGAGTTAAAAACATAATATCAGATTCATATGATTTGAGTTATGCTGTTAAGATATATGATTCTGGTTCTAATGAGATTACGGTTTTTGATGCAAGAAATTGGCTTTTTCAATACAATTCTGGTATATATTGGCAGGAAAGTATAACATCTCCTACACCAGCATATGCACATTTTTACTACTATATAGGTGAAACACTTACTAATGCAAGTTTGGGTGGTGGTGTAACTGGTGCAACTGGACCAATGGGTGCAACAGGTTCTGCTGATAGATATAGAACGACATTTACTGCTGCAATTGATTATAATAACACACAATATACATTAACTACACTAAGTTTAGCAGGATTGGCATATAGTCCAGGACAATCGGTTATTTTATCAGTAGATTATGCTAATTATATAGAAGGAACAATAGTATCTTATAATTCATCTACTGGTCAAATAGTTATAAATAGAGGTAATCAACTTCATCCTTTATCACCAGGATATGTTGGAACACCAACAACATCATCTACAACATGGACAATAAACTTAGATGGTGCATCTGGTGGTGATGGTTCTTCAGGAACAAGTGGATCGTCAGGAACCTCCGGGATTTCAGGTTCATCAGGAACATCTGGTTCATCAGGTGAAAGTGGTTCATCAGGTACATCGGGTAGTTCTGGTTCAACAGGTACATCAGGTAGTTCTGGTTCATCAGGAACATCTGGTTCATCAGGAACAAATGGTTCATCAGGAACTTCGGGAACCTCAGGTTCTAGTGGAACCTCAGGTAGTTCAGGTTCGACTGGAACTTCAGGTAGTTCAGGTTCATCTGGAACAAGTGGTTCATCAGGAACCTCAGGAAGTTCAGGTACTTCCGGTACAAAAGGTACTTCCGGTTCATCTGGAACAAGTGGTTCATCAGGAACCTCAGGAAGTTCAGGTTCAACCGGTACCTCAGGAAGTTCTGGTTCATCCGGTACTTCAGGTTCTTCAGGTTCATCTGGAACATCAGGAACATCAGGTTCATCAGGTTCAACAGGAACATCAGGTACCTCAGGAAGTTCGGGTTCATCAGGTACCTCAGGAAGTTCTGGTTCTTCTGGTACATCCGGTTCATCTGGTACCTCAGGAAGTTCTGGTTCTTCTGGTACATCCGGTTCATCAGGAACATCAGGTTCAACAGGAACATCAGGTTCAACAGGAACAAGTGGTTCATCCGGTACCTCAGGTTCAACAGGAACAAGTGGTTCAACAGGAACAAGTGGTTCATCCGGTACCTCAGGAAGTTCAGGTTCATCCGGAACCTC
>SXGQ01567142.1_pt1 | contig 42984 bp, 53 predicted proteins | sample 3178371 | NCBI WGS metagenome assembly SXGQ01 (sample SAMN11356859, study PRJNA531348) | freshwater metagenome | isolation source: freshwater sample F1-20 | place: China: Fuxian Lake, Yuxi | collected 2017-12-25
ATAGTAGTTTAAAGGTCGATTGAGGTCAAACACTGTGAGGCTGGCACCACCATCTGTGGTTGAAAAATCAAATTCATACGTGCCCGAGGCAGCCAGGGTGATAACTCCTGCATTGATGCCTTGTATGCCCAGTGTGCCCTGTGTCACTGCTGTGGGCAAAGTAATGGTTTGTCCAGTGGTGCCGGTGATTTCCACACGCACTTTGCCGTAGGCGCCTGCAGACGGCCAAGTGTTGGCAGTGAATGCCAAGTTGATGTTGCCGCCCATTACTATGCTTTGATATGGTCCTGCACTGGCATCGAGGTTTATTGCTCCAGAGGTATTGGCTATTTGCACCAGTGTGCCAGAAATGCCCTGTACACGAGCATTGTACACCAGATTGTTGCCCACATTGTTGTCCAAGGTGCCGCCGGTCAGTGCTGATTTCAATATGGCTTTGGATTGCAAATCATCAATTTCAGTTTCTGCAAATTCAAAATTGGTTTTTATATTGTTAAAATTGTCACGGAAACCCTGGGTGCTGTTGGGCACACCGGCTATGGGGAAATTTCCGTTGACATTGTTGGGGTTGATCTGGCTGGTCATTGCTGTTCCTTGTATTAGATATTTATTGTTTAGGTACAACCGCTAAATAATCCAAAGGTCCTTGAGCACATGCAAAAGAAAACACGCAGCATACTAGAAGAACTAGATACACTGTACATAGAACGCGATCGCCAAGCTGTGATTGAAACCAGGGCCAGCAATGTGATAGCCACGGCTATTCGTCTGCTGGAACAGATTGATGCTGAATATCCTGCTGAGCAAGCAGAAAATCTCCAGCGCAAACTGCTGAATGCCATACGTCATCGCGACACCGCCAAGTTTTCAAGGTCTGTAAGGAAAACCCATGCAGATATTTGAAATCACACAGAAACGCATGATCAACGAAGTAAATTTTGGAGCTGTGGGGGCAGCCCTGGCCAATCGAGCTCGTACGGCTGTGTTGCAAAAAGCCGGTGTAACTGATCCTGGAGACAACAGCACACCTTACGGTGACACTCGTGAGCGAGCAGCCCAACAAGCCGAACCGGCCATAAAAGAACAAGCAAAGGCACGGGTCAATGCTTGGCAGCAGGCCATAGCACAACTTTGCCAAAGAGAAGGCCGGGACAATGTGGCACAGCTCAGTGCCAACAGCAAAACTATCTTGATGCGCTCGCTTGTACAGCAATTGCACGATCCCATGATGCGAGGCTTGATAAGAGACTACACCACCCTGGCATCCGCTGTGAGTTCAGATCCTGACATTCAAGCTGCCGCAGTTGGCATCACACAAAGCATATCACAAGCAATCTCTGCCATCGAAAGCAATTTGAATGATGCCAGCAGCACCTGGATCGACGACGCCAAAAGTGAAGAACAAAGACAATACAACAACTGGCTGATGCTGTGTCGCGGTGCATATCGGGCCATGGCGTTGTTGCAGTTTGAAGGCGGTAGAGACATTGCAGTCAAAGCACCGTCCCTGAGACAGGTTGCTGGCAATTGGCAACTGAATCGACTCATGCTTAACGCTGCCAATCCTGCACACAAATTGTTGATTGACATGTCCAATCAACTGGTTGCAGCCGGTGTTGCTCCCAACATCAGTATCACTCCTGGTGGTGATTATTATGTAGGCACGTCTTTGTTGGATCCTGCCGCCCCAGCAGATCAAACAATCATCAACTTGATCAAAGCCAACTTGCCATGAAAACCCTACGCACACTACTGGAAGGCGGCAACGTATTCAAAGACTCAGACGGCCGACCACTCACCGGACGCATCAATCAAAGCGATGTACCGGCCACTGTGGCCTGGCTTGAGCAAGTCACAGGCATAGAGTTTCCACGTGATCGTTGGCTGGGGTCAACAGGCAAGGCACCCACATCAGGAGACATGGATCTTGCTGTGGATGTGAATGAAATCTCCAAAGATCAACTGGCAGCAAAACTCATGCAATGGATAGCCAGTCACAAACTGCCTCCAGCAGAATGGATCAAAAAAGGCGGCGAAGTACACCTGCGCACACCCATACAAGGTCGTCCTGAACTGGGTTATGTGCAAACAGACTTTATGTTTTTCCCCAACTTGGACTGGGGCACATTCTTTTACTCAGGTGGCGAAGGTTCGGCTTACAAAGGAGCCAATCGCAACATTTTGATGTCAAGCATTGCCAAACAACTGGGACTCAAAGTGGGAGCCAATGGCATGTTTAGTCGCACCAGCAATCAACTTGTGCCTGGTGGGCTAGATCCCGACTATGTGGCCCAGGCTTTGTTAGGCTCACGTGCTACTCGGGAAAACTTGAAGAATGTGGAAAGCATTTTTGCTGCATTGGCCCGGGACAAAGACCGAGAAGTCAAGGTCAAAGACTTTCGTGAATACTTGACTCGCGAAGGCTTGCCACAGCCTGATGCAGTGACGGAAAATACTGACACTTACTTCTTGGCAAGACTGCGTGATAGAATCGTAAATCAAGGCATGCAACCCCTGGTGGAAGCAGAACCTATAAATCCTTATAGAATCTACGAAGCAGAAGAAGCCGGTGTGGGTGGCAAAGCCAAGGGTATTGAGCATCTGGAAGACTATGTGTTCCGTAACGGCTTGCCAGGAGTGACCAAGGCCTTGCAAATTGTGCAGGCAGCGGCTGAATCTCCGGCCAAGACCACCACAGTAAAGTGGGACGGCAAACCTGCGGTGATATTTGGACGCAAGCCCGACACTGGTGAGTTCGTACTCACAGACGGTTCGGGATTTGAAGCCAAAGGCTATGATGGTCTGGCCACAAGTCCACGCATGATGGCCAACATACAGCGCAATCGTTCAGGTTCAAGAGACGAACTGATTCAACTGTATGCCTCACTGTGGCCTATATTAGAAGCAGCTTTGCCTGCCAACTTCCGTGGTTATGTCAAAGGTGACTTGTTGTACATGGACACTCCCTCCTTGGAAGCTGGCAACTATGTGTTCAAACCCAACACTGTACAGTATCGTATTCCTGCAAAAACATCTCTAGGCCAGCGCATTGGTGCCAGCAACATAGGTATTGCCATGCACTCCATGTATGCAGATGCAGGCGACGCACGTCAACCACTCAGTGGCGTGCGTTTTGATGATGTTCCTGGCCTGTTGTTGATTGAACCCATTGGCGGCAAAGAAATTGTGCCCGACGCTGGCTTGATCAAACAAATCAAATCTGTGGCCAATGGCCCAGACGGTCGTGCCATTGCCACACTGTTCAACCCTGGAGAACTACGTGCTCAACAGATCACAGATCTAGCAAAACTGTGTGTGGACTACATCAACTACAGAATCAAACAGCCTAACCCTAGTTTTGACAACTTACTGGGCGGGTTTGGAGATTGGTTGCAGACCAAGGTCACACCTAAAAAATTCAACAACATCGTGGAATACTTGAACAGTCCGTCCAGCAATGCAGGCGCACTATCGGCAGCATTCACTCTGTTCATGCTACTGCATGATCTAAAAATAGATATACTGCGTCAGTTGGATTTGAAGGATCCTGGGCACGAAGGTTGGGTCATGGCCACCCCTGCAGGCTATGCCAAAGCAGTAAATAGATTTGACTTTACAGCTAGAAATGCGGCTCAAAACAATCCTCAACCTGGGTGATTTTTACCGATTGTATAAATAAAAGCAGGTCCTAAGTGACCACTTAACTTAAAGGAAATTTATCATGGCAAGTTTTACAAAAACAAATGGAACCACACAACCAGTATTTGCACTGGATGTAGCTAACGGTTCAATTGCAGGAACAGCAAACGTTGCGGCCCAAGGCCCAGTGATGTTGTCTGGTCCACAACTGCAATTCTTCTCATTGACAGCCAACGCTGCACTTACCAATGCTGGTAACGTCAACGGTTACTTGAACAATGTGTTGCAAGCAGTTCAACAAACCAGCACAGTTGCTTTTTATCAAGCAGGTGCAACAGCAGGTACCATTAACTTGGCTATCTACCCAGCTGGTGCTTTCACCACAACTACCTTAGTTGCTGCTGCTCAAACAGCCAATGCCACAGGTGGTTTGAACATTGGTATTCCAACTGCCAACGTCAGTGCAACTGCCAGTTTCACTAACCTGTAATCAGTTCAGTCTCAACCAATCCCTGGACGTAAAAAATCCAGGGTTTCTTTTTGGCATTAAATATGCACATAATGAAAGTCTTGTGCCGCACCCTTTTTGATTGTACCTACACGGGTATTACAGGACATCTCCGCCCACAGAATTTGCCATTCACTACCAAAACAGGCCTGGTGATCAACACTCCTGAACAATGGAACCGTGCTAGAAATCAGCAACGCAACTGGGAAAGTTTGTTGCAAATAATGAGCCTGCGCACACAGCCCATGAATGTTGTGCCACCCACAAAACACACCGACGGCTGGCATTTTGCGTTTGAAGTTGAGGCCGAAGGTGTGCTTGGCAGCAATTTTGGCAGTGATGAGTTAGATGGACTTGTTGGCGACTGTGAAGGTGTGCCCATGGTCACAGGTTTGGACGAAGCAGAAGTGGTTGCTGCTACCTTGCATGCTCGGGGTGCCAATCAAAACATTTGGTTCAGCGCCATAAATACCCCATTGGAGCCTGACCATGGTTGATACCACTGATATTGAAAAGAAAAGTCTTGAAGCCCACGTTGAGCTGTGTGCAGAACGTTATCGCATGCTGGAACTCAAGATAGAAACAGTGGAGAATGAAATCTCAGCGGTCAAGCACATGGTAACCGAAGTGCATGGCATTGTGCGCCAAATGGGCGAAAAGCGCAACGACCAACTGATTGCCTGGGGCATGGGCATCATAGGCACACTGTTGGCCCTGGTAGGCTGGCTCACAGCCCATTACATCCAAACACTATGACCCGAGAACAAAAATTAGAACGCTTTGCTGAGCGTGAAATCAAACGTGTGTACACTGAACTCATAATAGATGACGAACAAGGTGGATATGTGGCGTTCGGACGTTATCATTTACGACCAGACTCAGCCGGCTTTGCAGTGTGGCACAGTGATGATCTTGTGAGCCGATTCAGCAGCAAACGAACTGCCATGAGCTGGTGTGTGGCTGACAACGCCAAACAATACAATCTGGCTAGAACTATACAAATTCTAGACAACAAACAACAGAGTTTGGCAGCTGACATACACTGCCGCCGCGGTCAAGCTCAACGCAGCACAAAATCACAGTTTTCTGAAACTGTAATGACCAAGCTGTCAGTGAAAATTCAACGCTATCACAGTGTTCAGACCGAACTGGAAAAATGTGTAAATTCGGCTAAATATCTACAACTAAAAGGATTCGCAAAATGAAACTGCAAGAACTAGCTGCACCCAAAGTCAGTAAACAAATCACTCGTGTGTTCGAAAGCTACTTTGGATCAAGCATCAACTTTGATAAACTATCTGGCTCACAGGCTAACACAATGCTGCACAAGGTACGTGGACTGCTGGGCGAGCATCGTGACACCACAGCACGATATCAAAGCGAGCGTGATCCCAGCTATTTGAAACTGGTCATGATGGAACAGGCCCTGGCCACTCGTGTGCGGGAAACACGACCCGAAACACCACAACGAGCAGCCGTGGCCAGAGATATTGCTGTGAAAAATATTGCAGACCCCAATCTAGAACGAGCAGTGAACAAAGGTGCCAGAGGCATGGGACTCACACCTGACGAAGGTCGCACAGTGGCCAACAAGATCCTGCAAACTGAACAACGTCTGCGCAGAGCATATCGCACTCTAAAGGAGTCCGAAGTACAACAAGCACAAGTGGTGTTGGCAGCACAAGACATGGTTGATCAAATGCAAAAAATGATTGAAGATACCACCAGCATGCAATTCAAAGAATTGCCAGCCTTGGTTGACAGTATTCGCAATCAAGTTGGCATTGACCAAGCCACACAATTCAACACTGATGTTTCTGGCGCACTGTCAGGACTGGTACAAAATTTACAAGGCGCCAAACAACAACTGGAAACTGCCTTGGGCGTGGTCACAGGACAAACACCTGCACCAGTGCCTGGCGCTGATCTAGCACCTGATGCAATGGTTGCCGCAGGCCAAATGCCTGGAGGCTTACCAGCTGGAGATCTTGAAGCTGGTGTGGCTGCAGAACCTGCTGCAGAAACGCCGCCCGAAGAACAAGCACCAGCTGCTGCGTTGGGCAGAAAGCGTAGATAATATGCGTATCATTGATCTAATTAGAGAAGCTGTACCATCACCAAAACCGTTGCAGATTTTGCCAGCTGATCAATTCCCACCACCACCAGCGGCAGCAGCACCACCAGCGGCAGTACCACCTGCCAAGCCAGCGGCAGTACCACCTGCCAAGCCAACAGCACCAGCGGCAGCAGCACCTGCCAAGCCAGCGGCAGCAGCACCTGCCAAGCCAACAGCACCAGCGGCAGCGGCAAGCACTCCTGCAGCTCCCGGAGTTGTGGTGCCAAATAATCCCAAAGGTATTGTCAGCAAAGCACAACTGGATCAATTTAGACAAGATTCTGGCAATCCCAATGCTACACTTGGCCAGTTTATGAATCAGCAACAAGGCAAGACGTTTCGCAAAGGCGGCGCCAATGATCCTGCTGTGATTGCAGCCAGACAAAAACAACCTGCCGTACCTGCTGTGGGCAGTCAAGCACAAACAGCAGGCGGTAGAAATGAATTGGCCAAATTTAATATTGCAGCAAATAAACCAGTAGCCACTAATACAAGTGCTTATACTGGCGGAGTAGGCGATGCAACCAATGATCCTGTTCAACCAGTAGCCACTAATACAAGTGCTTATACTGGCGGAGTAGGCGATGCAACCAATGATCCTGTTGTTGTTAATCGCAATGATGGTGTTCCGCCACCTTTACCAGCGGCAGAACCAACACCATCAAATTTGCCAACGTCATTTGGCCAAAGTGTCAGCCAAAACAGTGGTTATACTGGAGGCGCTGGCAATGTTCAAGACTTTGGTGTAAGAGGCACACCTATTCTTCCTTACGGTCAGGGATCACCAGTTGGTGGAACTACCAATGCAGTCACAAGAACTGACGCCGAAATTGGTGACAAAGGTGTCCCCGGTAGCTTTGATAAAAACAGAGCCCAGGGTGAGAAGAATTTACAAAGTTTTAAAAATTTCTTTGGTGGTAACAAACAAACAGCAGCACCTGCGGCAGCTCCTGCGGCAGCTCCTATTCCACCAGCTAATCCAATGAGGGGAGTCAGGGAGTCAAGTAGCAGCCAGGATCCTGTGTTGACCCGCATGCAAAATCTGGCTGGAATCCGCCGATGAAAATACGAGAAGTGGCCGGAGACGTTGACAGTAATCGGCTACTGGGCTTGGTTGATTTTTTAGCGCATCGTGCAGAAGATGAAAATGCTACCAAACAAATCAGTCAGGACGCATTTATCAATGCTGCTCGCAGTCTGGGCATTCCCATAGACAAAAACAACATTGGTGATGCCATTTCCAGAGAGCCCTTGAGCAACTTGCTGGAGCCCTTGGACCCAACAACCGGTCAAATCACCTTCAAAGGTGCAGGCATAGGACCTACTGCCATGCCAGTCAATCAAGCTCAGGACATTGTGGCAGCCGCTGCCAAACGTGCAATGAAATAACACTGGTTGACAGCCAGTGCTAAAAAGTGTAAAATTGTTGTCAAGCATGCCAAAGTGAGGTAAAAATGGCCTATTCAGAAAAAGTAATTGATCACTATGAAAATCCACGCAATGTGGGCAAGTTTGAAATTGACGACACTGTTGGCACAGGCATGGTGGGAGCGCCGGCCTGTGGCGATGTGATGAAATTGCAAATCAAAGTTGAAAACGGGATTATAACAGATGCCAGGTTCAAAACATACGGATGCGGAAGTGCGATTGCCTCATCCTCTCTTGTTACCGAGTGGGTTAAAGGAAGAACACTTGACGAGGCCGCAGCTCTTAAAAATTCAGAGATTGCTCAAGAACTCGCACTGCCACCAGTCAAGATTCATTGTTCTATTCTTGCTGAAGATGCTATAAAAGCCGCTGTAGAAGATTATAAGAAAAAACATTGACATGTTCACATCCGTGAAGACTCTTGACACAGTTGAATTTGATTTGTGTGTTGATGCTCCACAAAAAAAAATAAAAGTGCTGTTTTATCATGCTGGCGGTGTGTTTTCAACTACCAATCAACCAGCTTGGCTATACCCGGCTGCACTGCAACTCAAAACATACATTGATTTGTTGTATCCTGACCTAGCTGGAAATATGGAATGGTTATTGCCTATACAAGAAGAAATTACCGATGCTGAATTGATAAAAACAATAGATCAAACAGGCGCCACAGTGTTGTGCAGCAGTCATTATCTATGGAATCATCAATCGCTGATCACCCAACTGGGTCGTGTTAAGAAAAAATTACAACAGTCCATCACTGTGGTTGCAGGTGGTCCCAGTATCAATGTCAACATAGATCGAGATTTTTTCAGCAAATATCCGTTTATTGATTATGCTGTTTACGGTGCTGGTGAACAGGCCTTTGCAGATGTAATGAATCACCTGGTCATGCACAAACCATTGATTGCATTCAACACATCCAACTGCGCATGGCAGAAAAATGGCAAGGCTGTGGTGTCTGACTACAAGTTTGTCAAAATGATTGAAACCAGTCCGTTTGTTCACAATGTGGATCTTTTTTCCAGCATGATTAATGATCTCAAACAAAGAACCAACAGATTGTACTTGCCTTACACACTGACTCGTGGCTGCCCTTATTCTTGCACATTTTGTGACTGGAACAGTGGACTGGGTAATAAAGTGTCTCGTAGGAAAAATACCTATCAACAAGAAATTGATCTGTTTCATCAATTGGGGGTCAAAGGCATATATCTGTCGGATGCCAATGTTGGGCAGTATCAAGAAGACATTGACATGATAGAATACCTTGCTGAGAAAAACATCACACAAAATGCTGGCTTTCATGTAGGTGGTAATTTCAGCAAGCTCAAAAAAGAAAACAATTTGAAAATTTTTCACATCATGGCTCGCGGCAAACTGGTGAACAAAACATTGAATTTCAGCATTCAAGACACCAATCAACAAGTTTTGCAAAATATCAATAGACCAGATGTTGGCTGGGAAACTCATGTCAGCATGGCCAATGAGTTGCGTGAAGCCTATCCCAATCTTGTGGTCAAGGCACAGCTAATATATGGACTGCCGGGACAAACAGTGGTGACCTGGAGACAGACCCTGGGCATGTTGGCCAGTAAAAACATATGGCCAATGATATTTTTAAATGAGCCATTGCCAGCCAGTCCAGCAGTGTATGATGAAGATTATCAGAAAAAGTTTCAATATCAATACATCACCAGCACACGATATTTAAACAAACCATATCAAAGTTTGTTACCAAAACAAAGTGTGTTTTTTGATCAGTCAGACATTGTGCGCATGAATCTGCTGAACGCTGTATACATTGCTCTTGTTACAGTAAACATCACTGCGGCTGAAACGGGTATGGCACCCATCGACGTTGAATCTGCTGTGGACAAATTTTTACAATTGCCACAGTATCAAAATTTGTTTGACAATTTGTACAACAACTGGACACAAGATAATAATTTTTATTACACTCAAGATTTCAGCGGCAGTTCGCCTATCACAGCTGACATAAATTTATATCAGCGTCTGCTAGCGGATCCAAATTTTTTAATCTGGCTGGGAAAATCCATGGAAAAAGATGCACCCAAGGAATATTGGCGATTAGTAAAAATGAAAAAATTTGCTGCCATGGCAGGTACTATTAACATGGACGTTGATTAAATATTGTTATGATAACCATCACTGATAAGGCTCAGAACAAAATTCAAAAATTGGTACAAACCAAAGGCTATGCTGGTATCAAACTAGGTGTGAAAACAACAGGTTGCTCAGGACTGGCTTATGTGTTAGAATACGTTAAAGATTATAAACCTGACGCTGCTACTATAAATTATGCTCAAAATAGTTTTTGCGTTTTGGTTGATAAAAAACATGATGTGTACTTGAAGGGCACACAAGTAGACTATGTGCGCCAAGGCCTCAACGAAGGTTTTGAATTCAGCAATCCCAATGAACGTGACCGCTGCGGTTGCGGAGAAAGTTTTAGAGTTTAACATTGTACAATCCAAAATTTAACTATCAGCCCATTCCCCGGGAAAATGTCAACGGTCGTAGATTGTATGCCACTCCTGATGGCAATCGGTTACCGTCAGTGACCACAATCCTTGATGCTACCAAAAGTGAAGAAAGCAAACGGGCCTTGCAAAACTGGCGTAATCGTGTGGGAACAGAAGCAGCACAAGCCATCACAACAGAAGCAGCCAGTCGCGGCACAAGGATGCACACTTACCTTGAACAGTATGTTCGAGACGGTGTGATCAAAGACCGTGGCACAAATCCATTCTCCTGGGCCAGTCATGCCATGGCACACACTGTGGTAGAACATGGCTTGAAACATGTGAGTGAATTCTGGGGTATTGAAGTCCCGCTGTATTTCCCCAAGGTGTATGCAGGCACAACAGATGGTGCAGGTATACACCTAAACGAAGAAGCCATACTAGATTACAAACAAACCAACAAGCCAAAACGGCGTGAATGGATCGATGATTACTTTGTGCAACTCTGCGCTTATGCAGAAGCACACAACGAGCTACACGGTACACGAATCCGAAAAGGCGTAGTTTTGATGTGTGTGAAACCACAGCTAGATGAGCAAATGAACATGATCTCCCAGCCCGAATATCAAGAATTTGTACTGGAAGGGCAAGAATTTGAGCGGTATCGCAGCTTGTGGTGGAAAAAGGTCGAACAGTATTACTTGCTAAATATGTGATACCTCAAGGAATCACACTGTGGCAATTGTACAAATATCCAGAATCACCGCCCGCAAGGGTTTAACTGAAGACCTACCACAGCCCTTGGCAGGCGCCGAACTGGGCTGGGCAACCGACGAACGCAGACTGTTCATTGGTAACGGCGAACTTGCAGATGGCGCACCCATTGTGGGCAACACCGAAGTGCTGACTGAATTCTCAGACATTTTGAGTTTTGCCGGGCAGTACATTTATCAAGGGCAAGCAGCTGGATACACTGTGCAGACCGGAGCCACCACCGGATCGCCAGTGTCACAAAGTATTCAAAGTAGACTAGACAGCTATGCCGTGGTCACAGATTTTGGTGCCACAGGCGACGGACAAACAGATGACACTGCTGCTATAAATCGAGCGTTGTTCCAACTGTACTGTGTACAAAACAATACTCAAATTCGAAGAAGTTTGTTTTTTCCAGCAGGTCGTTACATCATAACCGACACCATTTTGGTGCCGGCCTTTGCCAAACTGTATGGTGAAGGTGGCGCCAGTTCGATCCTTGATTTCAATGTGCAAAATTGGGCAGCCAACACTGCTTACGTGGCAGGGGTGCTGGTGTACGATGTTGCAAATGCTGTGTACAGACGCAGCCTAGTCCCAGTACCGGCCACTGGCATTTTGACCACTAATACGATCTATTGGGCCACAGAGTCATTGCCCAGTTACATCGTGCGCACTGCTGACAGTTTGCAACAAATAGGAGTTAACATTGCTACCAATGGTGCCACACCACCGGAAAACATACAGATCAGCGAAATAGGAATCACCAGCAATCAAGTGTTGAATGGTATCCTGATTGAAACTGCCAGCAATTGTGACTTCGACAGTGTCAACATAACAGGACCACTGACCACCAATGAGCTCAATGCGGCCGGCGACGACACTGCTGCCATACGCTGGGCCAGCACAGTTAGTTTGGCTTGCGAGCATGTGAATTGGAACAATTGTGTGTTTTCTGGATTCACATTTGGTACCAAAACAGATCAACAAATCAAAGGAGTGGTATTTGCCAACTGTGTTTTTGACACACTGTATCAAGGTGTAGTCTTGGGAGATACCATAGTGGTGTCAGGCGGCGCCACTGGCTTCAAACTCATGCACTGCATATTTGACAACATCTATGTGGAAGGATTTGTGTGCAACAATGTGAGTTTGAATGCATCAGCCTACAACATTTTTTATGATGTAGGCAACCATTTCAATGGAGCCGCACTGCCAGCCAGCCCGGTTATTTTGATCAACGCTGACAACAATGTCAGCATTGGTGACATGTTTCAACGCAACACTGCGCAATCAACAGTATACCCCAGAATCAAACTGTTTAATTCCACTAACAGCACTGTGCCTGCCAGTATCGGTGTAGACAGTGCTGTGAGATCACAACTGGGCAGTTATGTTAGAAACACTGGCGTGCAAGCCACCTTGGCACCCAGTGCCAGCAATGCAACCTTGTTTACTATAAGTTCAGTGTACATCAAAGCCTTCAAGATGGATTACACAATCACTCGAGACACATCAGTGCGCACTGGTACATTAACTGTGGTCAATGATGCTGATGATTCGGCTGGAGATGGACTGAGTTATAGTGATGATTTTGTGCAAAATTCAGACCCAGACTTGACACTAGCAGTGACAGATGTGGGGACTGTTATGACTGTGACATATACAACCGACAGTGTGCGTCCTGCTGGATTGATATACTATAGTGTCACCTACCTTGGACTCAGCAGCTGATACAACATGTGGCCTAGAGACTTCAGTGAGCGGCTGGAGAGTTGGGCACAGTTAAGACAGCAATGTTCTAAACTGAGCCCAGAGCCTGCTTTGATCAAAATCAACACCTGGTGGTTTCAAACTCCCTGGACTGCCTACCACTTGCACTGGGACGATCAAGCGGATTGGCCCGATCCCTGGCAATTGTTGAGCGACAACCAATATTGTCCGGTTGCAAGAGGCCTGGGAATCATGTATACTATTGCTATGCTAGACCGTGAAGACCTGCAAGATGCTTGCATGATTGAGTATCAAAGCGACAATTTAGTCCTGGTAAGCCAAGAGAAATATATACTGAATTGGGATCCTGATCAAGTAGTAAATATCAGCCTAGGGCGGTCAAAACCCCGACGGCGTGTCAGTCAAGAACAAGTAAAACAAAAAATTCGTTAGGATAAAATGAAAAGCATCACAGTTGTAAAGCGTAGTGGGCATAGAGAACCGCTCGCCTTGGAAAAATGGCAAACCCAAATTGCCAAAGTATGTGCAGGCATAGCAGACGTTAGCCAAAGCATGGTAGAGATCAAAGCACAGTTGCACTTTTATGACGGCATTACCACCAAAGAAATTGACGGTATTACCCTACGTGCCATTGTGGATCTAATCGACGTAGAATCAAACCCTGATGTTGGGCACACCAACTATCAATACGTGGCAGGCAAACAGCGACTCAGCATGCTACGCAAAGATGTATACGGTTCCTACGATCCTCCCCACTTGTATGAGATTGTGAAGACCAACGTGGCCACTGGCCTGTACACTCCCGAACTGCTGGAATGGTACTCAGAGGACGACTGGAATCGTATGAATGACATGATTGATCATGCCAAGGATGAGTCATACAGTTATGCCGCAGTAGAGCAGTTGATTGAAAAATATCTAGTAAAGAATCGTAGCACAGGACAAACATATGAAACTCCGCAAGTTAGATACATGGTGGCCGCTGCCACTGTATTCCATAAAGAAGAACCCAACACAGCCAGGATGCGTTTTATCAAAGAATACTACACCGCGGCCAGCGACGGACTTTTCACTTTGGCCACACCTGTGCTGGCTGGGCTTGGTACTCCTACTAAGCAGTTTAGCAGTTGTGTTCTTATTAGATCAGACGATGACTTGGATAGTATATTTGCCAGCGGTGAGATGATGGCCAAGTATGCCAGCAAACGTGCTGGCATTGGTTTAGAGATTGGACGCTTGCGTCCACTAGGTTCGCCCATTCGCGGTGGCGAAATTATGCACACTGGCATGATTCCTTTCCTAAAGAAATGGTTTGGTGATTTGCGTTCGTGCTCACAAGGAGGTATTAGAAATGCTTCGGCTACGGTTTTCTATCCCATATGGCATCTACAGTTTGATGACCTTATTGTTCTTAAAAACAACCAAGGCACAGAAGAGACCCGGGTACGACACATGGATTATGGTGTCGTGTTATCTGCATTCTTCTGGCGTCGCTTTAAGAACAAGGAGAACATTACGTTCTTCGACCCCAATCAAGTGCCTGATCTTTATGAAGCCTTCTATAAAGACACTGCCCTTTTCGAAACACTATACGTAAAATACGAAAAAGACAGCAGCCTACGTAAGAAAACAATGGCTGCGGAAGAAGTGTTCAAGTCAGGCATTCTAAAAGAACGCACTGACACTGGACGCATCTATCTAGTGTTCATCGACAACGTCATGGATCAAGGACCGTTTGATCCTGAGTACCATACCATTTACCAAAGCAATCTCTGCTGTGAAATTTTGTTGCCTACCAAACCTTTCAAGCGTCTTGACGATGAGCAAGGCCGCATTGCACTATGTACGCTGGGCTCGATCAACTGGGGTGCGTTCAGACATCCTGAAGACATGCGTAGAGCCTGTCGTGTACTTCAACGCAGCCTTTGCAACATCTTGGACTACCAAGACTTCTTGAGTATTCAAAGTCAACTGTCCAACGATGAAATCCAGCCACTTGGTATTGGTATCACAAATCTTGCTTACTGGCATGCCAAACGTGGCCTTGAGTATGGTGAGAAGGATGCCCTGGCAGAAGTCAAGTCATGGATGGAGCACCAAGCATACTACTTGACCGAAGCCACCGTGGAACTGGCCAAAGAACGTGGCCGTTGCAAGGACAGCGACAAGACACGTTATGGCAAAGGTATCTTCCCGTGGGAACTACGTGCCAAAGGTGTCAACGAACTCACAGACTTCACACCTGATCCTGCACTGGATTGGAACACACTGCGTGGCAACATGCGAGCATATGGTGTGCGCAATGCCACCTTGATGGCTGTGGCACCTGTAGAAAGCAGCAGTGTTGTAATCAACTCAACCAATGGCATTGAAATGCCCATGAGTTTGATCTCTGTCAAAGAATCAAAAGCAGGTAGTTTGACACAGGTTGTGCCCGAATATCACAAGTTGAAGAACAAATACCAACTGATGTGGCAGCAACAAGATTGTGTTGGCTATTTGAAAACAGCCGCTGTGTTGGCAGCATACATTGATCAGAGTATCAGCACCAACACATTCTACAATCCTGCACATTTTGCAGATCGAAAAGTGCCTACTACCTTGATTGCCAAGAACTTGATGCAAGCACATCATTGGGGTATCAAGACATTCTATTACAGCCTGATCAACAAGCAAGGTGCCAAAGCAGCCAAGGAAGATGCGCCCTTGGAAGTCATCGACTTTGATGATGCGGAAGACTGCGAATCCTGTAAACTGTAATCATGGACTTTTTAGATCGTGTTGATTTTGAAAATCACGATGGGGTATATCTCTCCATGCTAAATGACGTCTCGCGAAATCAATTCTACGATCAAATTTTGACCCAAGTGCGTGATCATGATTGTGTGGAGATTGGATTTGGCACAGGCCTGTTAAGCATGCTGGCCTTGAAGCATGGTGCTCGTAGCATTGTGGCCTACGAGTCAGATCCTGATCGTTATCGCCTGGGCTGTGAGGTAATCAAAGTACTGAAACTGCAAGATCGAGTCACCTTGATCAACCAACGCTATGATCATACCTGTGAACATGAGCAACAGGTAGTATTCACTGAAACTGTGGATGACAATATCTGGGGGGAAGGGCTCTACAACAGTTTGCCTAGACAGCCAGGTCAGCAATTTTTGCCAGGACAGTATTTCTTAGAAATATACGCTGTGCCGATATCCTCAGACATTGCCGGCAGTTTGATTCAAGCACATGAAGAACATCATTTCTCTCCAGGAGTGGACATTGATTATCGATTTGTATCATACGTCAATTTGTTGCTGTCAAAGAAATACAATAAATCTATCAAACCAAAAGCAAGTTTGCCCGATGGTGTCACAGAACTAACCCCCATGCCAATCTATATAGACTGGGCTACCAACAACACCTATGCTGGTCGATATGTGGTTGATGCCAATGGGGCATTTGTAGACAATCCCGTTAAAGAACTTCAAGTAGAAACATTCAATCAACCAGTGTTGATCGTGCCCAGAGCAGGCATGCAACACAGCAGTGATAGACTTTACTTGGATACTGGGCATTGGAAACCATCAGCAAGTCCTGCCGTGATAAACTCTCCCAACAGTCGAGTAATAGTGGAACATGATCTCCGCACAGGAAAAATCTCATATAAAATAAAGGAAAAAACATGAGTCAAGCACAATACAACCTAGCCACCAAAACAGATTACTTACATCGCAAGATGTTTCTTGACCCTGCAGGTCCTGTGACCATCCAACGATTTGAAGAAGTCAAGTACAACAAACTTGTGAAGTTCGAACAAGAAGCACGTGGCTTCTTTTGGGTGCCAGAAGAAGTGTCACTCACAAAAGATGCCAATGACTTCAAAGAAGCCAGCGACACTGTGAAACACATCTTTACCAGCAATCTGTTAAGACAGACAGCATTAGACAGTTTGCAAGGACGTGGTCCTGCACAGGTGTTCACTCCTGTGGTGGGCATACCAGAACTAGAAGCTCTAATGTACAACTGGAGTTTCTTTGAAACCAACATTCACAGTCGTAGTTACAGCCACATCATTCGCAACATCTACAACGTGCCCAAGGATGTGTTCAACACCATTCACGACACCAAAGAGATTGTGGACATGGCATCCAGTGTGGGTCGATACTATGATCACCTGCATATGGTCAACTGTGAAAAGGAACTAGAAGTTCCTGTGAAAGAAGCAGCACACATTCGTGCTATTTGGTTGGCACTCAACGCCAGTTATGCCTTGGAAGCATTCCGCTTCATGGTCAGCTTTGCCACCAGCCTGGCCATGGTTGAGAATCGTATCTTTATCGGCAACGGCAACATCATCAGCCTGATTCTGCAGGATGAAATCCTGCACAAGGACTGGACTGCTTGGATGATCAATCAAGTGGTCAAAGAAGATCCAAGGTTTGCCGCAGCCAAAGCCGAATGTGAAGCCGAAGTGTATCAAATGTACCTGGATGTGATCCGTGAAGAAAAGGCCTGGGCCGACTACCTGTTCCAGAAAGGTCCTGTGATCGGGCTCAATGCCAACATTCTCAAAGATTTTGTGGACTACACAGCCGTGGGCGCACTCAAAGAAATCGGCGTCAAGTATCTAGAACCTGCACCACGTAGCACACCCATTCCCTGGTTCATGAAACACGTGGACACGTCAAAGAAACAAACTGCACTGCAGGAGAACGAATCAACTAACTATGTTATCGGCGTCATGAGCGACAGTCTCGACTACGATGAATTACCTGAACTATAAAAGGAAAAATATGTACAAACCCAATCCTGCAATAAGAGAGTCTGAAGACTTTCAAAACATTCGCAATGTGATGAGCAAATTTGAAAAGATTCAAGAAAAGAATCGCTGCCTAAGAGTGCAATTTTTAGACTGGTTGTCAGTGAAAATGCATTCATGGGCAGATGGTGTCAAAGCCATGTCAGATCGCATTGATTCACCATGCATTATCAAAGTAGAACCCAAAAGGAAAACCAAATGAAAGCCATAGTATGGTCTAAGGACCAATGCGCTTTCTGCGAACAAGCCAAAGGCCTGTTGGAAATGAAAGGCATTGAATACGAAGTACGCAACATCAGTCAAGACTGGACACGTGAGCAACTGCTGGAGTCTGTGCCCACTGCCAGATCAGTGCCACAGATCTTCTTAGATGATGAGTATGTGGGCGGATTTCAGGAACTGCGACAAAGGTTGATGTAATGCCACAATTCTCATCTGACTGGTTCAGCAATGCACTGGTCAACTTTGATTATATCACCAACTACTTACAAAAACAAAAAACAGTTGATAGCATATTAGAAATAGGCAGCCACGAAGGCCGTAGCACTTGCTGGATGTTGGAAAACATGCTAAGTGACACAGGAACAATCACTTGTATTGATCCATTTGCTGACCGCCCTGTAACCGCATTCAGTCATGATTCGATACCTGAAGATCGCAGTATTGAACAACTTTTTCGTGCTAACACCGCTGAAGTTCGAAAGTCTGGTCAAACATTAGAAGTACATGCCAACATGAGTTTTCCTGCACTGGCACAACTGATTGTGGATCAACGACAGTATGACTTCATCTACGTGGATGGCAGTCACAACGCAGATGATGCACTAGCAGACGCTGTGATGTGCTTTGGATTGTTGCGTCCCGGCGGAGTCATGTTGTTTGATGATTACTTGTGGGAGGATGACCAACACTACTTGGGTCGTTGCAAGCAAAGCATAGACGCATTTGTAAACATGTTTTATCACCGGCTCAAATTGGGGTTGGTAAATTATCAGTTGGCAATAGTAAAAAAGGAACTAGAATGAGCATTGAAGCAGTGAAAGTTGAGATAGGAAAAACATATACCATGCGCATGTGTTATGGTGAAGAAATTGTGGCAAAAATTGTTGAAATCTGGGGAGCACAATACGTTTTGAGTAAACCTGTAGCAGTGGTGCCTGGACAGCAAGGCATACAGTTGATGAATTCATTGTTTACCGCAGACCCCGAGCAAAATGTCACGGTAAATATATCTAGTATAGCGATGATTGCTCCTGTGCGTGAAGACGTTGGGGACAGTTATTTAGAAGCCACAACAGGTATCAAACCTGTGCGCAGTAAAATCTTAATGGGATAACATGCCACCAGTACAACGACAAGGCGATCCAAACAGCTCAGGAGGCGTAAACACTTCTGGTGTGGCTTCTGTGCGAGTAAACGGTCGTCCCATTGTTGTGCCAGGCATTAGTGTGTCACCTCACCCTTGTTGTGGACAACCTGGCTGCGGCATCCATTGTTCTGCAGTGACCTCGGGCGGATCAGGATCAGTTCGTGCTGGCAGCAAAGCAGTGATACGCAACGGAGATGCTGACACCTGCGGACACAGTCGTGTGGCCGGCAGCGGTGACGTAAGGGCAGGATAATGGCAGAATCAATAGTAACATCACTACAACTCACAGCAGGCGTGGGATTTTATTCAGGCAATGCCATCACGGCCAACACTCAACTGGCCAATACCATTGCTGCTTATTCAGCTGTGCTCACAGGTAATTTATTAACGGTCATAGCTGCCGCAGCCGGCAATGTGAGTCTGGGCATATCAGCAGGCACACTGGCCAATCTCAAAACGCTGGGTGCAAATGTGTCAGGTAACTATTGTCCAGCCTTGGGGGACTCAGTGCCCAGCAACGTGGCAATTACTGTGGGCAATGCAGGGTACACTGGTTCTATCACCAGCTCAGCCAACACGTATCTTGGTTCAGGCGATTTTGGTAAATTTGCACAGGCATTTGGTGCGGCTCAAGGATACATCAGCTTAACCAACCAAGTTATTTTGAGTGCTGTGAATGCCAACGGCAACAACTGGGTTGGTCAAACATTCACCAACATGAATGATCTGATCACTGCTGGAATTACCAGAGTGACCACTAATCTGGCAGCATTTGGTGCAGATCTAGCAGCTACTGGTGAGCTCATTGATTTTTCCTCAGTGGAAAATTTTGGTACCCCAGCTTCTGTGTTGCAACAATTGGCTCGAGCTGGCAATATGATCAATGGCACATTGCCATGTGTGCAGACAAAACTGCGTGAAACAGGACTGTCAGATCAAAACATTGCCGACCTTGTGAACAACAACCGTCCCAGTTTGTACAATCAAGTGGCACCAAATGCTCAACCTTTGCAGGTGATCAGTCGGTTGAGAAACACTGACTTGCCACGTGGTGCAGTGTCATTCACCGAAAGCAGACCGGGTGCATTGACAGAAAATGAATTTGACAGTCTGCAACGACTAGCATATCAAGGCATGTGCAACGTGGCTGGCGCATGTTTACAAGAAGTGCTGGATACTATGAACATAACCACTCCCAACATAACCACCATGTGTGAGCTGATGGATCCAGTTAAGATTTTCCCCAACAGCTTTAACACGCTGACCTTGCCCACACCCACCAGTCTAGAGTTGATATACGACAGTCAAGGTGATGTTAATTCAATCATCGAACCCACACTGAATTCGGGCACAGTGGTGGTTGTGGGCTGTGATCAATTGGCCAAGATCATGCCATCTGCACAGGCTGCTGCCAATCGTGCTTTGCAAATTGCACTGCAACAGATAAATGGTATTCGTAACACCACACCAGCTGTGTTGGCAGGAATATTGCAATGACCATATCACAAACAGCAGCCGCCAATGCGGCATACGGAAACAAAGTCACTACATTGGGCAATTTGCCTTTGGCTGCAAATACCCCCACGCCAGTGCCAGCTGATGTGGCCACTTACTATGCCACAAACATTGCATTGGGTTCTGGGCCCAGTGGTACATTTTTGCTCACAGACTTTTTTGGATCAGCAGCCGGCGTTCCTTACAACGCTGATCTTGCCACTGTGACTTCGACTATTTCGGCACAACTTGCTGCCGGTACACTGACTGCACTCAACACCATATACTCACAAATGATCACGTTGATAAATGATGGTTATGGGTTGCCAGGTGCAATAAATCTTCCAGCGCCTTACACCGCAGGAAATCCCTATGCCAGTTATAATTCAGCATTGGCAGTGTTGGTCACAGCCGCAGATGCTGCCATTGGCACAGCCATCACTGCCATGGGTACTGCGACCACAACATTGAACAACACTTGGTATGACATGATATCAAATTCAGCAAATGAGTCTGTCAATCAAGCCAGGGCCAGTATTGACTACAGCACACTCACAGCTGGAGCACAGTTGCCCATTACGGCCTTTATTCCTAGTCTGGGCGACCTTGGCAAACAAACACAAGAAGGCATGGCAGCACAGTTTTTGGAAAGCATTGCCAACACAGCCAACCAGTATGGGCAGGCCATGGTAGGTGCGCTGAGAGAAGGCCGCAACACTTCAGGGCTAAATTCCATAGGGCTCACTCCCACCAATGGTGTGCCCAGTCAAAGTGCCAATGCATTGCCGCAGGCCACCCTAATTTCCAGCACTTAAAAAGTAATACTTAGGTAGTACTTGACCGGAAATTTCCTTTTTGCTATAATAATGGCATACAAAGCAAAAAAGGAGCCAACATGTATTACATTGTCGCCAAAGGTACCGGACTTATTGTAACAGATGGTCCCAACAGAACTCGTGCATACAAAACTTTCGGTGCCGCTCGTGCCACTAGAACTCGCCTGTGCAACAAAGCAGGCTGGAGTGCGGACCAACTCAGCATTATTGACACCAAATTTTATCAACCACGCATGGTTGTGCGTACCAATCTCATGACTGGGCAAGAGTACCAAGAAGATGTCAACACCCCCCGCTTCTGCTCACCTGCTTCAGAATCATTCTGGAGCATGTAATACTTCGGTATTACATCTGGGGTGGTTGACCAATAATTGCCCAAATGCTATAATATGAACATATTGTAACGCAAGGAGCCTGAGATGACATATGCAACCATTCAAGAAGTCAACACTTCTATCATGTTCAGCAATTTTACCAACGAACAACTCAATAGCATCAATGATGCGGTGAACTATGCACGGGCACAACTTCGTGCAGTAAAGATCCGATCATTCACCAAAGGTGACACAGTGAAGTTTCACAGCACCAAGCGTGGTGTCACTGTCACAGGCACAGTCACCAAGGTTGCCATCAAGTATGTCACAGTCAAAGACGGTGTCATGCTGTGGCGTGTTCCAGCTAACATGCTGGAGGCAGCATGAAGGTCTATTTCAGCAAACGACTTATCGTTGTTGAATCTAACACAGCCTGGGCATTGCCTTACTGGCAGGCTCGTAAACAGTTAGACAACCGAATCACTTGGGAGTTTGTATGACATTTCGACGCTGGTGCCAAATAATGTGGCAAGAGCATTGTGATGAAGTGTCGGCATGGACAGGCAACAACCCCCGGTACCTGTCAGCAGAATATTTTGAAAAGTACAAATGGTGGCTCCGCAGAGAGTACCGAGCAAGAGGAGTACAACGTGGGTCTTGACATGTATGCATACGTGGCCGCCAAGGCAGGCCAGCAAGATGAATTTTACGAAGGCGCCGAATACGACCAGGACACTGGACAAATGGTCAACCCCAATGTCAACCGGCCACGGCAGATTGCTTACTGGCGCAAACATCCCAACCTGCATGGCTGGATGGCACAACTGTGGCTTCGACGTGAAGGCAATGCACTACGAGAAACAGACAACTTCAACGGCATTGAACTGGAACTCACCTATGATGACTTAGACGAATTAGAGTATGCAGTACAAAACAATCGACTGCCCTCAACGTCGGGATTCTTCTTTGGCGAAGGTGCTGATGATTATTACAAGCCCAGCGACTTAAAATTCATCCAGGAAGCCCGAGCAGAAATGTTCTTGGGTTTGAAAGTATTCTATAACAGTTCATGGTAACCACGTAAATATATGAATGGCATTGACTTCTCACACAAACAATTCAACGGTGTCTCTGTGGCGGCTGATTGGATAAGGGACCTCGAAAGTTCTGACAGCCGACTGCACAAAGAACGTGTAATTGAAAAAGCACTAATGGCCGCAAAGTTGGGCAGTGCCAATGCGCAGTGTTTTTTGTTCAACTGCTACCAAGCATACAATCCCTACTACACATTCCATGTTCGACAAGTGCCCGAGAGTTCTGGCATTGAGCATGCGGAAAATCCCTGGCCTGTGTTTTGGGGATTGTTAGAAGGCCTGCGCACACGGTCATTCACTGGACATCGTGCTCGAGATGCTATCTTGGAAACAATGAAACGCTTTGACAGTTTAGAATGGAACAATCTCTGCAGACGTGTGTTGATCAAAGACTTGCGATGCGGCATCAGTGAAAAGACCTTGAACAAAGTACTGGGCAAGACCGAATGGAAGATTCCTGTGTTCACTTGTCAACTGGCACAAGACTCAACAGATCAACCCAAGAAACTCAAAGGCATCAAACGCCTGGAATGCAAACTGGATGGTGTGCGTGTGCTGGCAGTGGTACAAGGCTCAGATGTCACACTGTACAGTCGCAATGGCAAACAGTTTGAAAACTTTCCGCAGATTGCTCAAGCAATAGAAGACAATCGCAAGGCATTTTTTAATATACCCCATGGTGGTCGTTTTGTACTGGATGGTGAGATTGTGGGCGAGAGTTTCCAGAAATTGATGAAACAAGCACATCGCAAATCGGATGCTGTCACAGACGGCATGGTGTATCATGTGTTTGATATTATACCGCTGGACAGTTTTATTGAAGGGCATTACAACGCACAACAATACAAACGTATTGAAATGTTGGAACGTGTACGTGCTTTGTTGCCTGATGATGGTCCTATTCAAATCATGAACGGCCTGGATGTGGACTTGGACACAGCCGAAGGTCATGACATCATGCAACGCTATGCCGAAGCCGCTGTGGAAGGTGGATTCGAAGGCATCATGATCAAGAGCATGGATGCACCTTACCTGTGCAAACGCACTGACTACTGGATGAAATGGAAACCCACAATCACAGTGGATTTGAACATTGTGGGATTTGAGGCCGGCACAGGTCGCAATGCTGATCGACTGGGTGCTATAATCTGTGAAGGAGATGACAATGGAAGACATATCTGTGTTAATGTTGGTAGTGGTTTGTCTGATAGCGATCGTGATGAGTATTGGCTCAGCAGGGACACTCTTCTTGGTCACTTGGTTGAGATACAGGCTGATGCAGTTACTCAAAACCAAGACGGATCATACAGCCTAAGGTTCCCAAGATTTTTACGTTTTAGAGACTTTGAAGCAGGAGATAAAGTTTGAATAACTGGGCCGAATTTTATCAGAATATTCGGTTCAGTAACTTGCCCGAGGCCCATGACTGGCCTGATTGTTTAAACTTTGAAGATGTAAAACATTTACCAGTTGAAATTCAATTGAAAATTTTAAATACTCATTTGAGTTGGGTATTTCCAGTTAAAGAAACATCATCGGTTATAACACAATTAGCACAATCTCCGGAAGAAATTGCTCAGCTGTGCCAGCCTCCAAGTGTTGATTATTTTTTAGATAATCCAACCCTGCTGTTGTCTCATGAAACTGACTGCCAAGGTATAAAAATAAAGTATCATCCCAGCATGGAAGGCGGGGGAATACACAGAGCGCCAATGTTTATAGAAGTATTGTCTCTGATTGCACCCAATAGGATTTTCAATCACTGTTTAGAATGGTGTTCTGGTCCTGGATTCATTGGATTTAGTTTGTTAGGCAAAGGATTGTGTAAGCAACTGGATTTAGCTGATATTTGGCAACCCTCTTTGAGTGCTGCCAAAACTGTAAAGGCTCCTTGCAATGTTGATACCTGGCACATTAGAAATCTGTGTGATATACAACCATCTAGAATGTATGATTTGATAGTGGCAAATCCTCCTTGGTGGCCGGGCAATCTACTGGAGCACAATCGATTAGGGTCTGACCCTGGCCTGGCAATTTTGAAAAAGTTTTTAATAAATGCCAAAAACTATTTGACTCCCGAAGGATTAATTGTTTTGGTTGAAGGACAAACTTATACTGGGCCTAAAGATATTTCAAATGCATTGGCCGGTACCGGACTTGAGCTGACACACGTTTTAGAGCACTGTGACAAATGGCATTGGTTTGTGGGAATTGAACACAATCGTAATTTTGAGACCGGAGAAAAAATTTGAAATATTTTGCATACGGCATGAACACCAACTTGGATCAAATGGCTGCCCGATGTCCGGGTGCGGTTTGTCTGGGCCCGGCATGGATTGAAGGCTATGCCTTGGTGTTTCGCTATTGTGCAGATATTGAGCCTGTGGCAGGCGACTGGTGTGATGGTGTGCTGTGGGAAATCACCGAAGACAATCTAGTGGCCTTGGATGCCTTGGAAGGCTATCCTTGGCACTACACTCGATTCTCAGTAGTAGTACATACTGATCGCGGTAGCGATATTGCCTTGGTATATCAAATGGTAGACCAGTCTTTTGAAGAAGCCCCTAGCACATACTACTACAACATGGTCACAGAAGGCTATGTGCAAAACAGTGTGCCCATGGATCAACTAATTGTCACAATGGAGTTATCATGATACACATCAGTTTTGGATTGAGTAACCCTTGGGGCCAACCCTTTGACAACCTGTGGAATCGTTCAGGGTTGATTACCAGCCACAAGGCTTGGGAAGTAGAAATACTGCAAACTCGCACAATGATTGGATTTGAACTGAGTTTCACTCAGCGGCAGAGTCATGCTGGGCTTACTGTGGAACTGGCTGTATTGGGTCGTAGCGTTTGCTTTACAATATACGACACTCGTCATTGGAACCATGAAACAGGCACCTGGGAAGTGCATCTATGACCAAGAAAATTTTTTATGAAAAGGTAGGACGTCGGTATGTGCCTGTGCAGGAGTACGACGAATACCTCATGGATGGCCTGCCTTATGGCAACCACTTGGTCATGGTGTACCCTGGTGGGCAAAGCACTCGCTACAATGTTGATCCTGCCCTGGCTCCTATGATTGCGGCAGGCCGTGTGGCCGAAGATCGGATGAGTGAGGCTGTACGCCGGGCCAGCGAAATGCGTCCACGTCGTCAACCACTTACTGAAAAACAACAACAGGCCTGGCAAAATCTAAACCAGGCTCTGGGTGATGATGTCTACACCTTGGAAGTTGCCAGTGCCAGAGACATTGCCGAAGCCGGCATTAAGGCCATGCAAGAGGAAGCAGAACGACTCATGACCAATCCTGCAGTGAAATTGGCTTACGAGCAGTTTCTCCTAGTTTGCGAATTGACCAAGAAAAACATTGACAACGCTTGAACATCGCAGTATAATTGCTGTGCATGACCAAGGAGATTGGGTTGCCTAATGGATGCAACCGGGGAAGATCTTAAACCGGGCCTGTTGCATGCCGTGGCATATTGTAGGCGGAAATCCCGTAGGATGAGACACTGGCTAGACCTGGCAACAGGTCAAAACCCGGGCTGGTACCCTGGGGAGTATGCCCATTTAGTACAAAAACAGTGTAAAGGATAGCAATGTCTGTTGAAATTGGAACCTCTGCGCAGAGCATGTTTGAATCCCTCGACTCTCTTAGAGCAACGCCCTTGGTCATGCACCGTATTCAAGTGCAACTCAATGATGTCAAGACATGGTATGCGGTTATTCGTGAACTCAACCAAGTGTATGGCTCCGGTAATTGGAAGGGTCAAAGCCATGTCAAACGCCGATTGGAAAATCTAATATGGAGTCCTGGTCAGACTATGTGGGTTTGGTTCGAAGTGCCTGATTCAAAGTTTGCCACATGGTTGGCCGTTAAACTAGCCGTCCAAGTTAGAATACCACCCAATAAATAATCTTATGTTCCTCAGTTATATCACATTGTTCACCGCGCTTGCATTGAGCGTGGTTGCGGCCTGGTACAGTATCCTGGGCCTTACTGCCATTTTTGCGTCAGCAGTTATACCCATCATAATCATGGGTGGTATCCTAGAAGTGGCCAAGGTTACTGTGACAATATGGTTGCATGAATACTGGCACAGATGTAGACTGCTGATGAAAGTATATCTAGTGCCAGCAGTGGCCATGCTCATGCTGATAACAAGCATGGGCATCTTTGGTTTTCTATCCAAAGCACACACAGACCAAAGCCTGGTGTCAGGCGATGTGCAGGCCAAGATTGCCATATATGATGAAAAAATCAAAACAGCAAAGGACAACATCGATGCCAACCGCAAAGCTCTTAAACAAATGGATGAGGCTGTGGACCAAGTTATGGGTCGAAGCGCAGATGAAAAAGGTGCTGACAAAGCAGTTTCACTACGCAGGGCACAGGCCAAAGAACGCACACGACTGCTTGCCGAAATTGCTGCCGAGCAGAAAAAGATTACTGGTCTTAATGAAGAACGAGCCCCTATTGCTGCCGAGGTACGCAAGGTGGAGGCCGAAGTCGGTCCGATCAAATACATAGCAGCTTTTATCTACGGAGACAATCCTGATACCAATGTGTTGGAACGTGCTGTGCGTTGGGTTATTATCATCTTGGTTGTGGTGTTTGATCCCTTGGCCATCATGATGGTGTTGGCTGCCACCGAGAGCATGAAGTGGGAACGTGAGCGCAGGCTCCAACCTGCGTATGAGCCCGATGATGGACCGCTAACTGATCAACAGGTCGAGCAACTTCGTGCCACAGCAGACTCAGAACTGCCCACCGGAGAGGTTGTGAAAACTAGCAAACTTTTTGTCGATCCAGGAGAACATCCTGCAGATACATTTGATCACGAAGTTGAAACAACTGAAGCAGTGGATCCACATCCTCCAGGTTGGATGTTCAATGAACTCAAGTCATATCCACTGAACGAAACAGAAGTAGAAGAAGTTGCGGCAGAGTTTGATCGAGCCAGACATGCGTACTTAGACCGGTTTGATCATTTTAAAGATCTCAAACCTATTGTGGCTCCAGTACAGTTCAATCAAGACTATCTCGATACATTGCAAGAAGAGTCTGTTGAACACGAAGACCCCAGTGTAAAAGCTGCAATCAAACAATGGAAAGCAGAAAATCCTGATAAAACAATAAAAGAAGAACGTGCCAAGTTTGCCACTGGTAGAATTGATCGACTGCCCTGGACACAGTTGGTGGCAGACAATGAACTAGGCAGAGCACCCACATCAGGATTTGGTATCAGTTTTCCTGCCAAACCAGTTAAGGGCGACACATTCATGCGTGTGGATCAAATGCCCAATGTGCTGTACAAGTTCAACGGCGTTCACTGGATTATTGTGGACAAAAATCTAACCGATAACTACACATACGACGAAGCATACATCGAGCATCTGATTGCCAAACTCACCAGCGGTGAATACGATCCCGATATGTTGAGTGACGCAGAAGCAGATGCCATTGCTCGTCGTGTCCGACCCATCAACACATGATCCTAGTCACCGGCGACCGCGGCTTCATCGGCAGCGAACTTAAACAATATCTCCTCGACCAAGGGCACGATGTACACGGCCTTGACTGGGACACTCGTGGCCGCACATACACAGCCCACACACCCATTGAATGGATTTTCCACATGGGTGCCATCAGTGAAACCAATGCTGACAACTGGGCGGACATTGTTCGCAAGAATATTCAAGACACACAGGACTGGATCGAAACTGCTGAACGGTGGGGCTGTGGTATTACCTATGCATCCAGCGCCAGTGTGTATGGTCCTTGGTCAAACAGTCCCGAATGGGGTCCGGTACAACCACAGCACATGTATGGCGTAAGCAAGCTCACCATTGACAACTGGTGTGCAACACAAAACTTCTCTGTGCCTGTGCAGGGCATGAGATTCTTCAATGTGTACGGGCGCAACGAAGGGCACAAAGCACAGCCCAGTCCCATACGCCGATACATGGCGCAGGCCATGGCAGGTGAGCCACTGGTGGTATGGGATCACAAAGGCCGCCTGGGCACAAGAGATTTTGTCAGTGTGGATGATTGCATTCAAGCAATGATGAGATTGAAAGACGCCGGGGTTAATGGAGTATACAACGTTGGCACTGGGCAACCGCAGACATTCTATGATATTGCGCTGAGTGTGCAACGTCGATGCAACAACGTACCAGTATTACTAGGACCCATGCCCGAGCACATGGTGGAGAAATATCAGTGGGAAAGCTGTGCGGATTTAAATAAACTGCAATCCACAATATCGTGGCGGCCACAGACTGTGGATCAGTGGTTAGACAACAACTTCGACAAACTATACAATAAGATACAAAATGAAAACAACTGAAACCCTAGACAACTGTAGTTTTTGTGGCAAGCACAAGGATTCAGTGGCCAAACTTATTGTGGGCAGTGAAGTGTCAATCTGCAACGAGTGTGTGGACCTGTGCCAGACCTTGCTCAAAGAAGAGTTACCAATCAAAGCCAAAGAGATAACAGATGACACCTTGGATCCCAGAGCCATCAAAGAGCATCTAGACCAGTATGTGATTGGGCAGGATCATGCCAAAATGGTGCTGAGTGTGGCCATTGCCAATCACTACAAACGCATAGCCAATGCAGACCCAGGTGTGGAGATTGAAAAAGCCAATATTCTCATGCTTGGTCCCACAGGATCAGGTAAAACCTTGTTGGCACGTACTGTAGCACGTTATTTGGATGTGCCATTTGTGATTGCCGATGCCACTAGTTTAACTGAAGCAGGTTATGTGGGCGATGATGTAGAAAGTTTGATCACCCGCTTGTACACAGCCGCTGGCGGAGATGTGACTAAAACACAGCGTGGCATTGTGTTCATTGATGAAATTGACAAGATCAGTCGCCGCAGCGAGAGTGCCAGTATCACTCGGGATGTGTCAGGCGAAGGTGTGCAACAAGCCTTGCTCAAATTGGTAGAAGGTACCAAGTGTAGAATTACCCCACAAGGTGGTCGCAAGCATCCAGCAGGAGATACAGTGGAAATCGACACAGCCAACATACTATTCATTGCTGGTGGTGCATTTGTGGGCCTGGATAACATAGTCAAAAGCCGAGTGAAAGGCACCAGCATTGGATTCTCAGCACAGGTTGTGGCAGACAACACCAGCGTTACTTTGGACAAAACCACACCCGAAGACTTGATCAAATTTGGTATGATTCCAGAGTTTGTGGGACGTTTCCCTAGCTGGGTTGCCTTGGCAGAACTCAGCAAAGCAGACTTGGTACGCATCCTACAAGATGTCAAGCACAGTTATGTCAGTCAGTATCAATGGATATTCAAACGTGATCAAGTTGAACTAGAATTCAGTGCAGACAGCCTGGACCTGATTGCTGAACGCACCATGGCCAACAAAACTGGCGCACGTGGCTTGCACTCAGAACTTGAACGTGTGCTGTTGCCGCACATGTACAATCTAGCACTTTACCGCACACATGGCATTCGCACCGTTTCTATTGATACTCAGCAGGTAAATATTCCTAAGGAGCTTAAAGAGATAAATGAATAAATCACGTGCAAGATCAGTATTGGTGCAAGATGACAACATTGAAAAAGCCCTGCGCAAGTTAAAGAAAAAAGTACAAAATTCTGGCATACTGAATGATCTCCGCGAACGTGAATTTTACATCAAGCCCACAACTGAGAGAAAACTCCGGCGCAGTGCAGCCAAAAATCGCTGGCGCAAACAACTAGAAGCCCAGCAACTGCCTCCCCGAACATATTGATTTTTTATCAAAATCTAATAATTTTATTCAGATTTGTGTTATAATAAATACTGCTGTAGTGCCAGTAAGTGGGCTACAAAATTTAATCTTGCTTAACAAAGGAGAACATTATGAGCAAAGTCATTGGTATCGATCTGGGTACCACAAATTCATGCGTAGCCGTTATTGAAAACGGAATCCCCCGAGTAATTGAAAATTCTGAAGGTGCTAGAACAACACCCTCAATTGTGGCCTATGCCAACGAAATTCTTGTGGGTGCCAGCGCCAAACGCCAGGCAATTACCAACCCAAAAAACACGGTGTATGCAGCCAAGCGACTGATTGGTCGCAAATTTGCGGAGCCGGCTGTGCAAAAAGACATCAACTTGATGCCATACAAAATCATTGCCAACGACAACGGTGATGCCTGGGTGCAGGTCAATGAAGACAAACTGGCACCTCCACAAATCTCAGCAGAAGTCTTGCGCAAGATGAAAAAGACTGCAGAAGACTATCTTGGCGAAGAAGTCACACAAGCAGTGATCACTGTGCCGGCCTACTTCAACGACAGTCAACGTCAAGCAACCAAAGACGCTGGTCGCATTGCCGGCTTGGAAGTGTTGCGTATCATCAACGAACCCACAGCAGCCGCCCTGGCCTATGGTGTGGACAAAACAGACAAACGTGATCGCAAGGTTGCTGTGTACGACCTGGGTGGTGGTACATTTGACGTCAGCATCATTGAACTGGCCGATGTTGATGGCGACAAACAGATTGAAGTGTTGAGCACCAATGGGGACACATTCCTGGGCGGTGAAGACTTTGATCAACGTATCATGGACTTCTTGGTTGATGAGTTCAAGAAAGACACCGGCGTGGATTTGACCAGAGATGTGTTGGCCCTGCAACGCTTGAAAGAAGCCGCAGAAAAAGCCAAGATTGAACTGTCAAGTTCGGCACAAACAGACGTTAACCTGCCGTACATCACAGCCGATGCTTCAGGTCCCAAACACTTAAATGTCAAGTTGTCACGCAGCAAGCTGGAGCAGTTGGTTGAAGAACTGATCAAGCGCAGTATTGAGCCTTGCAAACTGGCCATGAAGGATGCTGGTGTCACAGCAGCAGACATCGACGAGGTTATCTTGGTGGGAGGTATGACACGCATGCCCAAGGTGCAAGAAGAAGTCGAACGATTGTTTGGCCGAGCACCTCGACGAGATGTCAATCCTGACGAAGCCGTGGCAGTGGGCGCCGCAGTGCAGGGTGCTGTGTTGAGTGGCGAACGCAAGGATGTGTTGTTGTTGGATGTTACCCCACTGAGCCTGGGTATTGAAACCATGGGCGGTGTGTTTACCAAGTTGATTCAAAAGAACACCACCATCCCAACCAAGGCCAGCCAAACATTCAGCACTGCCGAAGACAATCAGCCTGCTGTGACAATTAAAGTGGCACAAGGCGAGCGAGAGTTGTTCAAGTTCAACAAAACGCTGGGCGAATTCAATCTTGACGGTATTGCACCAGCCGCACGTGGAACACCACAGATTGAAGTGACATTTGACATTGACGCCAATGGTATCATGAAAATCAGTGCCCGGGACAAAGGCACAGGTAAAGAAAACAAAATTACCATCAAATCCAACTCAGGTTTGACTGAAGCTGAAATTCAGCAAATGGTCCAGGATGCTGAAAACAATGCTGAATCAGACAAAAAAGCACGTGAGTTGATTGAAGCACGTAACAGTGCAGAGTCGGCACTGAACACACTGCAAACTGATTTTGACAAATACAAAGATCAAATCACCGATGAAGAACGTGCTCAGGCAGAAACAGCATTGAAAGCAGTTGAAGATGCCATTGCCGGTGACGATGTCACAGCAATTCAAGAAAGCATGCCCAAACTGTACGAAGCAATTGGCCCAATCACAAAGGCAAAACAACAGGCCCAAGAGGCCCAAACCAAACAATCACAAGACCCAAATGTGGTTGATGCAGAAGTTAAAGAGTCAGCAGAGGCTGTTTAACTAATTTAATCGGGTGCCATGCGGTATGGGCCCGATGTGTCATAACTTGCTTAATAAAGGAGAAAACAAATGACAAAAACACTAACCCTTCGCAGTTTCGATATTCCTGCGATCCACAAATTTGGTATCGGCTTCGACAACCTGTTTGATGATCTCATGCGGGTGAACGCCCAACAAGGCAACACCAACTATCCACCCTATGACATTGTGCAAATCAGCGATGACGAGTACATGATCAGCTTGGCTGTGGCCGGCTTTGGGCACGACAACTTGACTGTGACCAAGAACAAAAATACCCTGATGATCGAAGGTCAACACAGTCGTGACGCTGTGGACAATGAAGATGTCACTGCAAAATACCTGCACAAAGGCATCAGCGAACGCAGTTTCCGCAGGGAATTTCAACTAGCCGATCACGTGGAAATCAGCAATGCACATCTTGAACTGGGCATCTTGAACATTCATCTAAAACGTGAAGTTCCTGAAGAAGCCAAACCAAAGACCATTGCAATTACCTATAAAGAGTGATATAATGTAAATACAGTGACGGCATCAGCCGTCACTGCCAACAAGGAAAAAACATGTCACAATCAGACACACGCACTCGTATTAAACCTAATCTTGCAGTGAAAGAACCTACATTGTTTAAGGTAATTTACATAAACGATAACAAGACTACCATGGAATTTGTAGTAGACAGTCTGGTTGAATATTTTGATTACACAGCAGATTCAGCTGAACAAATCACTATAGATATTCACGAAGCAGGGCAGGCCACTGTGGCTGTGTTGCCTTTTGAAATTGCCGAACAAAAAGGTATTGAAGTAACGCTGTCTGCTAGATCGTTGAATTATCCATTGCAGATAAAACTTGAACCAGAAACAGTGGTCTAAACATCCACTGTGATACGCAAGGGATGGTACACATACTGTGACCAACGCGACCCTCCTCGACCACGACAGTTGTTGACAAATCGCACACCTTGATGTATTTGATCCACACTTCCGTGATAGTGTCCAAAACACCAGGTATGTACTTTGTTTTTAATGTCAGCACTCAAGGCCTGCATCATAAAACTGTTGCCCATGGTATTGAATTTTAAATTTCCTGCCAGATCAATGTCATGTGATATCAACTCACCACAAGGCACAGTGTGTGTGACACACACAATTTTTTTGACATCATCATGATACTGAAGTCGTTTGACACTGGAAACCATGTAAGTGGCATCTGTGGTGGCCATGCGCCCCACAGCCTTGGCACAGGTAGGGGTGGTAGTGGTTTTGTTCTGAAACCACTCACTGACTGCTTGCTGATCAATGCCAGGGTCAAGATCGTAAGTCCACCAACCATTGGTACCTAAGATGGCCACGTCGTCGATGACTACCACATTGTCTTGCAAGAATATCACATTGGGCAGGCGTTTTATTTTTTTCATTAGTTCTCTATAACTGTGGCTGAGATTCTCATATTGATGTACATGCTCATCGTTGCCATCAACATAAAACACTGCTTGATAACACTGTCCAAGATGACGCAGGGTATCAATCACTGTTTTTGTATCACGTGCAACATCACCAGCCACAACACAGTAAGCACTGGTGGGTTTTTGAGTCCAATCAAATTGTGGCCAGGTATCGATATGCAAGTCAGAAATTAAGTCAAATGTAAATGCCATGATACATATTTAAAAGGAAATTTTATGAACATTATTTTTGGAGAAGCTTTGGGTGCAATACCTGAAAATTACACAGTGTTGGAATTGGACACTTTTGTTATTCCACCATCCACTGAACCAGTGACATCGTATTGTGTGTTGGAAAAATTACCCTTGATTGAATTCACCACGCTGGACGCATACCAAAAGGTGCATGCTGATCTCATGCAGGCCTACAGAGATCAAAATTGGGAATACTGTGTTGAAGCCTTGAGCGGACTGACTGGGCATTGGGGCGGCGAGCTGGATACATTCTATGCAAATCTAGCACAACGAGTACTTGAATATCAAGCAACGCCGCCTGCACAACCTTGGACTGGATTCATAGTCAAGAGCTGAAGTCCAGTTTTCAAAGTCTGGAAATAGTGCTGATCAGCAGTCAGTGGTGCAAACACTTTGACTGCTGATCCACCCCAGAGACCTGCTGAAAACTTGGCCACTGATCCAAGCTCTTCAAAGGTGACGTCACGACCAAGATCAAATGCCATGTAGGTGTTGCTGCCGCGCCAGTTGAGATCTAGTTCTTTGGCAATTGATAACAATTCCTGATGTATGTCTTTTGCACGAGGCAACAATTGCTGTATCTGTTGTGTGGCACTCAGGGCAGCCACCACACCCGACATGTTGGGCTGCCAGGTGTGCCCGTGTGCCCAATTTTGAATATCCAACTGTTCATATACTTTGTTATTGCAACAGGCTGCGCCCAAGGGCGAATACCCATTGGTCAATGACTTGCCAATGGTACATATGTCTGGTTGTATGCCATAGGGTTCATAACCAAACATGGTACCGTTGGTGCCCCAGCAAAATGCCACATCATCTACTATCATCAACACATCATGTTCTGTGCAGATGTCTCGCAGGCTCTGCCAGTATTCTGTGCTGTGTGGCGCCATGGTCATTGCCCAGCTCACAGTTTCCATGATCAAACAACCAATGTCTGGATTTTCCTTTAATGTTTTCCGCACCCGAGTTAATGTGAGTTTTTCTTGTCCGTATTGTTGGTATTGATACTGCCAGTCTGGGCTGGGCACCAGTACTGCTCGATTGAGATAACTGTATTGACCACGTAGATGTTTGGCCAACATGGTGGTTCCGTGATAGCTGCCGGCAAAACTGAGTATCTTGTGTTTGTTGAGGCCACGAGTTTGCCAGTAAGTGTCGTTCATGGCCATGGCAGCTTCCACAGCATCTGACCCACTCACAGCCCAGGTCAATGCTGACCAATTGCCCAATTCACAAATCCATTGTACCAACTTGCTGTTGTCCACAGAAGTTTCGCCGGTGTTGCCACGTACGAAGTTCACTGGATTGTTGGCCACAGCATTGACAATTTCTGGATTGTTGTAGCCCAAAATATATGCCATGTTGCCGCACTGTATGTCAAGATACTGGGTATCATTGGCATAGGTTACCCAGGAACCCTGGGTGCTGGTTACGATTTTTTCCTGTTCGCCAGGGCTGAATGCTTTTAGTTCCATGCAAATATATAGCAGGGAAAACTGGGCAGTTTAAATTTCAGGTTTGCTTGAAGTATCGCCTGCACCCAGAATACAGGCCATGCTGGCGTCATATTCAATCATAGTCCATGATCGTTTTTCTCGGTTGACCAGCAAAGTAATATGTGTGCCTGTTGTGGTTTTGCCCACCCACAGCGGCGTTTCTTGAAAGTTAATAGAAAAATAACTCATCACACTTTGTGCGTCAGAACATTTCATGGGCTTGACTAAATCAACAATTTGTTGGGCGTGGGCTATAGAGCTGATTAGGCAGAATAACAACGCCACTGATACTTTTTTCATAGTGGCTTCTCCTGTTGCGTATTTATTACACAACCGGCACTAGATTGTCTCGGAATATTTCCCAGGCAGTTTGCCATGACCAACGCTGACTGCCATCCCACACACGTGATCTGGGCAAAAACAAACAATCTGTTACAGCCTGTTTTAATCGGGGATTCATGCATCCTGTGATGCCTTCGTCAATGACGTCCAAGGGACCTGTAACAGGATAAGCAGCCACTGGTGTACCGCAGGCCATGGCTTCAATCATCACAATGCCAAATGTTTCCCACTGACTGGGGAACACAAACACATCCGCCAGGTTGTAATAGTAGGCCAGCTCAGCGCCAGTTTTGAATCCCACAAACTCCACGTCAGGATAACGTGACTGCAATTCTGCACGATAAGGTCCATCGCCCACTAGAATTTTGCGCGAGTTGGGATAACTCATACCACAAAAGTCATCCAAGTTCTTTTCTTTACTGACTCTTGAAACACACACCAACACAGTTTTGTCATTGGGCAGGCGTTCTCTGGGATAAAATATCTCTCTATCCACGCCACGTGTCCAAGATATAATGTTACCATCAAACCCATGGTCACGCAGTTCCTGTACCATGGTGTCTGTTGTGGTCAACACCTTGCCTGAGTGCTTGTGAAACCAGCGCACTAGAGGCCAAGTGACAGCTTCAGGTATGCCAAATAACTTTCTAAGTCCTTCTGGAAACTTAGTGTGATAAGCAGTGTTGTAGCGATAATGATGTTTGTCAAGATATTGTCTAACACGCAGACCCACAGGACCCTCTGTGGCGATGTGGATATGATCCGGACGGATCTCCTCAAGTATCGGGCCCACATTCCGGGGAAAGGCAATCTTGACTTCGTTGTAGCCAGGGCAATCAAAGTAGCGGAACCGCCTGGGATCAAGATATACAACACGATAGTTGTCGCGAATCGCATGCGCCTCGATATTTTTGTAAGTGGTGACCACGCCATTGATCTGATCCGGTAAGTTGTCTGTAACGATCAAGATTGTTTTTGACATTGTCCTGTTACCTTGAATGTTTTGAATTTCAACTCATATCGCATGGTCGCCAGCACCTGTTCGCAACTGAGCTGATTTGGGAAAACTAATTCTATTCTTCCGGGTTGATCTTGCGGATTCGTTGTGTGTACTGCTATCAATATCATCAACCACATTGTCAGTCTCCTGTGTCCATGTTACAATTTCCCATGTGCCATCATGACGCTCTACCAAGGCTGTGCATGACTCTACCCAGTCGCCATCATTCATGTATGCAATACCGTCTATGTCTTTGATCTCTGCGTGATGTATGTGTCCACAGATCACACCGTCGAATCCGCGTTTCTTGCAGTATTGGGCAAGGTTGTGCTCAAAGTGAAATATAAAGTCTACTGCTTTTTTGACCCGGTGTTTAAGGAACAGGCTAAGGCTAAAGTACCCAAAACCCATGCGATGACGAATCCAGTTAATCCTAGTATTGATTCCAAGAATGAAATCATATGCTTTGTCTCCCAACATTGCCAACCACGGCGCCAGTCTAGTAATGCCGTCAAACATGTCACCATGTACCACAAGATAGTGTCGACCATCTGCACCTATGTGTTCTGTTTGATTTACCAATTCAATTATGCCAAACCCAATGCCATATTGCATGAAAGGTCTTAGAAACTCGTCGTGATTACCAGCCACATATACAACCCTAGTACCGCGCTTGCTGTGACCCAGCACACGACGAATAACATTAGTGTGCGACTGTTTCCAGCGCCATTTGTTTTGTTTGATTTTCCAGGCATCTATTATGTCTCCCACAAGATACAGTGTTTCGCAGGTGTTGTGTTTGAGAAAGTTGTTGAGTTTGTCAGCCTGACAGTCTTTGGTGCCAAGATGAACATCGCTGATGAAAATTGAGCGATAAGTTTTTTGCATCTAATATTTAAAGCTAGATGTGTTACAGTTGTGTTACAATTTATCTTGGCGAGATACCTGTAATTCTTGACGTAGTGTATTGTAATCTTCCAACGTGGCAATTGGTGGTACAGTGGATTTCATGTATGCAGGAGGCACAGTTTGCCATTCTGATTCACTCACACCTGCCACAATCATGGCAGTATATTCGTGCCCATCACTGGTATGCAGTTGCACTCGTTCAAATCCCTGTGGAGTCTTGGCTGCGTTCGTACAGGCCTGTGCCAAAGCTCTGAGAGCTGCCGGGTCTGCTATGATGTGTAAATCTTGTCGGGGTTCACTGTGAGGGTATATGTGTAGTCTAGCCATTATGTTATGTGCTCAATGTCCTTTAGTTTCATGCGTTTGCTTTTGTACACTTTAACACATTCACTGCTGTTTGTATAGTCCAAACGGCCTTTGCCCCACAAGATTGGTTGATCGCTGAAGGACATGGCATGTGGAACTATCACATCTAGATAGCGGCCGTTGCCAGTGCCCAAGGTAGCAAAGGTTATGTAGTCTTTGGCTCCGCTTTTGAACACTCGGTAGTTGGCCACCAAACCTAGAAATTCTACTTCGCCAGGTCGTCTTATTTCAGTGCAAGCAGGAATAAAATTACTGCTGCTCCAACGACCAGTTCGTGCCAGTTCAGCACATTCGCCGCCTTGCAGGGGTGCAGGCACAGCTCCGGCCAATTTGGCTTCTTGGTAATACACCCAACTGCTGTAACTGCCTTCGCAGTGTTTCAAACAGGCTCGCCAGAACGCCTCAGGGTTGTGTGCCTTTTGATAGGCCAAGGCCCAGATCAATCTGCCCAGATTGGTGGCATGCGCTCGACACAGTCCAAAGTGACTGAGTTCACGTAGTGACGCCAACACAGTATCACGCTTTGGATGATCACCAATCAACTGCATAAACTCATAGATCTTTTCTTCATTGCGTTTGGCAAATGCTCTGCGCCACATGTCAGCAGTGTACATGTCACAGCCCAAGATGTCGGCAATCATGGTGATAGCATCATCTTCAAACACCACTGTGTCTTGCTGTATGGTGTCACTACTCCAGTCTTGAAACGCACTGGCCTTGCGTCGACCTTGTGTGGCCACTGGACGTATCAAAGCAGTAGCTAGGGTACAGTCGCTCCGGCTCTTGACTTTGAGAGCTCTAAACAGTCTTTTCATGGCTGGACTTTCGCCCTGAGTCACACCCAACACATCACCACGACCCAGCAGGTCACTGGTCTTTTCATCATACTCTGGATAATCTGTGAGTGGGCGTTGATCTATTTCCCACAGTTGACTCAGTCCACGATTGGCCAGGATGTCTATCTTAAAATGTTCAAGATCTTCAGTTTCGTACTTGTCTAATAGGATTTGATTGTTGCCATTGATCAGGCTTGGAGGCACAGCACGATCAAAGATTAAAATGCCCCCACAGTGTTTTGATATACAGCGTTTCTTTCCCATGAGTTTGGCTGTGACTCGTTCGGCCTCTTTTATCTCTTCTGGAGGCAATACCTGGCTGAATTCAAATCCACGTTTGAGTGTGCCTTTGGCACCCAGTCTTTTGGCCGCTTCACGTTTGGCTGACTTTTCTTTGTACATAACATAGTTGCTGACTCTAGCACTTTGTCCAGGCCAACGACGGAATATGCGATTCATCACAGTGGCCTGTTGCCAGTGTGGAAAATCAAGATCAATATCAGGAAGATCGTCACGTTTGGGATTCATAAAACGTGCTATGGGAATGTTTTCCGCTACAGGATCAAGATCACTGATGCCCATGAGCCAGCACACCAGACTTGATCCTGCTGATCCTCTGGTGATGTGTGGTATGTCTGTGGTTAAATCTAATATTTCTCGCACACGTAAAAAGTGTCGAGAAAAGTTTTGATCTCTAATTAGTTCTAATTCTTCTGCCAGTCTGTTTGCGTATTTGGGATCTTGTGGTAAGTCTCTTCGAAATTGTTTTACTAGTTGTTCAAGTTCTTTATATCTATCCATTAATTGCTGCCTTGGTTGTTTTAGAAAAATATTTATGGTGTGATATTTTACCATGAGAAGATCTTGACACCGCTAAATACCCTGTGACTGCCACCATAGCCCTGTTTATTCATGATCCCAGATGCTCTGTGCAGAGCGGAAATGGAATCATGCAAGCCCTGGGCAACAACTACAATTTCAAACTGTTCAGCCGTAACGAAGTTGAAGATGTATTCTTTGATGACGTAGACATGGTAGCGGTGCCCGGCGGCTTTGGTGATGCCGACAGTTACGATACCTTGTTCAAGCACAATGCGCAGGCCGTGCGAGGTTTCGTCCGACAAGGTGGTAGATACCTGGGCATTTGCATGGGTGCATACTGGGCAGGGCGACACTATCTCAACATTCTTGACTGTGTGGATGCTGTGCAATACATCCGTCGACCGGGTGCAGACACACGTAGACCGCATGCCAAATACATGCCAGTGACCTGGCAAGGCCAGTCTGACAACATGTACTGGTACGATGGTTGTGCCTTGGTGGGTGATCGCACTAGGTTTGAAACTGTGGCAACTTACAGCAACGGTGATGCCATGGCCATTATACAGAATCGAATTGGCCTGATAGGGTGTCATCCTGAAGCACAGCAGTTCTGGTACAACAGTTACTCATGGATGCGGCGGCACTGGTCAGGTGGACACCACTATAGACTACAACAGTTTGCTGACCAACTCATGCAGTCGTAAAAAAAGGCCCTTTCGGGCCTTTAGTGTTGGTTACGAGTTCCAACTCCGCTCAATCGTTGCGGTCGGTTTTGTTTAGAAGTTGATCTGTGTGCGAATGCTGACCACATCTTCTCTGGTGGTTGTGCCCATATCACTAGTGTCCAATGGTGCTATTGCTGTGCCAAACTTGGTGGTAGCATAGTTGGCCATGATTCGGGCATTGTTGTTGAGAATCCAGTTCACGCCGTAGGTCACAGTTCTCGCATTGGTTGCGTTCTGTGTGCGATTGCCTGACACAGCACCATCAACACTGTTGCTGCCTGCGGCTGTGTATTCAGAAACACGCACACCCACTTGCCATGCACCTGTACCATTGCCCACTACACCACCATAGTCTTTCATGAACACTGATGACGGAGTAATGCCACCAAATGCGCCACCTTTGTAGCTCTTGGCAAAATCTTCACCAGTGATGTTGTACATGGCTTCAACATACTTGGCCTGTACTCTCACATCCTGTGTGGCCACACAAGCAGCGGTCACGCAACTGGTAGCGCCTGTGACATAGTTATAGGTGTTGGCCGATGCTGAATACTTGCTGTCAAAGTTTTCTGCTTGAATCTTGAAAGGACCATGTGCCAGAGCCAGTTCAATACCGTTCATGGTACGATCAACAGTGGCAGCATTGTTGGCAGTGGCACCATATGCGGCTGTGTCAACTTTGTCGCCGCCGATCTGAGCACGATACACATTGCTCATGCCCCGGGCTTCTGAACGCAGTGCCACAATTGTACCACGTGTGGTTGTGCTGGGAGCATCCACAGTGTTGCCTGAAGTTGTAGGAACCATTTGTGAGCGTCCACTGGTTTGTGCTACACCTACGTGCAACACAGTGTTGGGTCTGGCAACCAGCTGACCAAAGTTCACAGCCACACGTGCCGCATACTGAGATCCTAAAGTGTTGTCACTACTACTTTGTGTGAAGTCACCTTGAAATGCTGACAGGCCATACACAAAGCCAGCACCGGGTTCGCCGTGTAGCATAATACCCAGACGCTTGCCTGGAACCAGTTGATTGCCATAAGAACGTTCCATGAAGCCGATGTTGTTTGAGCTGGTCAATTCTTCCAGGCTGAACGGCTGCTTGAAACGGCCTGTACGTAACTGAGCTGACTTGTTGAAGCCATAGTTAACAAAAGCAGTGTCAATAAAGTTGGTGTTGCCGCCAACAGCGTTGCCTACTAACTCATAGTTGATCTGCTTGTTGATACTGCCATTGATACCAATTCTGGCTCTACGCAGTTCAAAGTTATCGCCCACGCTGGCACTGTCACGGTCCGTGGATTTGGTCAGGTCCGAATCAAATGTGCGTGTGTCAAAATGCACACGGCCTGTGACCTTGGCATCCACCTGTGCCATTGCTGGCATTGTCAGGGCCACAAATGCTGCGGCCAAGACTAATTTCGTAAATTTCATAGTTTCTCCTTTAGATTTACTTTAATATTATAACTTAATATGTAGTGTTGTCAACACCACAGCAGTTATTTCTTGATCTGTGTCCAAACACGATCACGAATCTGTTGAGTCAGTGTGTCTGGCAATGGCACATAGTCTAGACCCAGTGCTGCCTTTTGTCCATTTCGAAACGCCCAATCAAAGAATTTCAATGCTTCGGCACTTTGGCGTGGATCTGCAGGATCCTTGTACATGAGAATAAAACTGGCAGTGCTCACTGGCCATACTGTATCACCCTTTTGATCCACAATGCTCAGGCCCATGCCAGGCACACTGAACCAATCAGCACCAGCGGCCGCGGCAGCAAATGTGGTGTCATCTGGTGATACCCAGCGACCATTGCGATTCTGCATCTGCATAAACACCAGTTTGTTTTTCTTCACATAAGCATATTCAACATAGCCAATCGAACCTCGGATACGTGCCACGTTGGCTGCAACACCTTCATTGCCTTTGCCACCCACCGAAGTTGGGGCAGGCCACTTTACAGCGGCACCCTTGCCCACACGTTCCAACCAAGCAGGACTGACAGTGCTGAGATAGTCAGTCCAGTTGAAAGTGGTGCCTGAACCATCAGCACGATGTACAACGGTTATGGTTTGATCTGGCAAGGCCTTGCCGGGATTGAGAGCCTGAAGTCGAGCATCATTCCACTTGGAGATGTCACCCAAGAAAATTTCTGCCAGCACTGGACCAGTAACTTTGAGTTCACCAGGTCGAAATCCTGATAGATTAACAATGGGCACGGTGCCGCCAATGATGGCAGGAAATTGCACCAGGCCTTCTTTTTCCAAATCTGCACCTGACATGGGTGCATCACTGGCACCAAAGATCACTGTCTTGGCCTTGATTTGTCGCAGGCCACCTGAACTGCCAATGCTTTGGTAGTTCAATTGAACGTCATGTTTTTCACTGTAGATTTCGGCCCACTTGCTGTA
>SXGQ01502268.1_pt1 | contig 42922 bp, 67 predicted proteins | sample 3178371 | NCBI WGS metagenome assembly SXGQ01 (sample SAMN11356859, study PRJNA531348) | freshwater metagenome | isolation source: freshwater sample F1-20 | place: China: Fuxian Lake, Yuxi | collected 2017-12-25
ACAACGGCAAACGGGATCCTGTGGCGATGGCAACACGCTGGGACTCGATGCAATGCCCTGCACGATGGACCGCCAGGGACGAGCAACAGGAGATGGGCATATGAAACGCCCTGACGCCCGATTGACCTGGCTGCTCGCCCAAGATGCCGAGTTCTTGGCCTTCCTCGCAGACCTTGAGCCAGATCAGCGTCTGCCGGCACTCAGCTACTTCCGCGCGCTGTACGAGAGGCACAGAACTCACCCTGATGCTTGCCGACGGTGCGAGAACTGGGGGGGAGCATGTTCTTTGCGGCACAAGCCACGCCTGTTCCCGGCATTAGCACCAGTCGATCCTGGCGCAGGATGGCGCCGGAACTGCGCGGACTTCACGGGCATCAAGGAACGACCGATCGAGATCCGTGACCCTGAGCTAGCCTTCGCGCGGCTGATGGGTGATCTCAGCTACAGGAGCCGCTGATGGCTGCGTACTACAACGAAATCGAACCTTTCGCGGCCGCCTGGCTGCGCAACCTGATCGCCGCTGGGCATATCGCGCCTGGCGACGTGGACGAGAGGAGCATCACAAATGTCCAACCAGAAGACCTCCGAGGATACACTCAGGTCCACCTCTTTGCCGGCATCGGCGGATGGAGCCTCGCAGCCAGGATCGCAGGATGGCCGGACGACCGACCTCTTTGGACCGGCTCCTGCCCTTGCCAGCCCTTCAGCGGAGCAGGACGCCGCGCAGGGACCGCTGACGCCAGACACCTCTGGCCCGAGATGTACCGGCTCGTCCGAGAGTGCCGCCCTCCAGTCGTGGCTGGTGAACAGGTTGCGAGCCGGCTTGGACTCGAGTGGCTCGACGGTGTATCCGCTGACTTGGAAGCTGCGGGCTACGCCGTTGGGGCGGCAGATTTGTGCGCTGCGGGCGTCGGTGCGCCGCACATCCGACAGAGATTGTACTGGCTGTCCGACGCCGACACGCATGGATGCAGCGGGGTCGAGGCGTCACGGATACGCGGACGATGGGATGGATCGCGCAGCGACGAACCCCAGGAAGGAAACCGTGACTGGGCATCCCGGCACGACGCTCCTCGATGCCGCGCTGATGGCGGGCTGGGCGACGCCAGCGAGCAGGGACTATCGGCACGCGAACGCGCAGAGCTATCAAGAACGCAGCGGGACGACGAAGGGGGAGCAACTGGCCAATCAAGCGGTTCATTCTGGTCCGCTGCCGACTGGCTCCCCTGCCGAGACGGAAAAGCGCGGCCAGTTGAACCCGGCACATTCCCGCTGGCTCGTGGGGTTCCCGGCCGAGTGGGACGACTGCGCGCCTACGGTAACGCGATCGTCCCGCAAGTCGCCGCGCAATTATTGACCGCATATATCGAAGAAAAGGGGTGACAAATGCGCGAAAGTAGGTATCAATTCGTCCATATCGCGATATACGTCGTGATTTACGTCGCAGCAATCGCGGCGGCTGTGCTCGCAATGTGGGGGACACAATGAACCCGAGCGTCTTCGCTCTCCTCGTCCTGGCCTGTCCGGTCAACGTGCCGGTCAGCGAACGGGATTGCGTCGTTCTGATCGCGGAGGTCGAGACCGTGGCCGAGTGCCGACTGCTCTACCGCGAGATCAAAGAAACACTGCCACCAGGCATGCACTTGGGATTCCCCGAGTGCCATCGGCTTAGAAAGGGGAAGGTATGAGCAACGATGTCGTGAAGAAGCTGGAGTACTGGGCGTTCAAGCTCTGCGGAAAGGGGGAGCAGGAGGACGCTGCCTCTGACGTGATGAGCGAGGCTTTGAGAGAGATCGTGAAAATGCGCGAGGCATTGCGCTGGTACGCCGACCTGAGCAACCATCTGCCCGTCGAGTGTCGCAATCCTGGGGATCCTGATCCTGCTGTGGTCGTCCTCGATGAGCCGCCGATCTTGCGCGACAACGGCACGCTGGCGCGCGCAGCGCTGGAGGCCAAGCCATGAGCGATGATTTCGTCACCTACCTACGCGCTCTGGCGGAAAAGCATCCGTGGACCGTTCGCTCCGCTGCGCGAATGCGACAACCACTCGACGGTGCCGACGCACAAGCCCTTGAAGCTGCGCTATACGCAACCGAAAGAGAGCGCGACGAGGCGCGGGCCGAGGTCGAGCGGCTGCGTAACGAGGCTGACCGGACGCGAAAGGCTCTCGGCGGGTGGGCGCTTGTGCCTCCAGACGGAGGCGCAGATCCGACGCATGAGCGTGTCGCTGCGGTCGTGGCCGAGGTCGAGAAGCTGCGGGCGGCGCGCGACACGCTACTGCTTGATGCTGCGGATTTTCTGCGCTGGTTTGACCGGCACTATCCAGATCCGTCCAGCAATCCAGACCACCCGTGGTGTGTGATCAACGACAGGCTGAACGCCCACGCGGACACGATTCGCGCTCTCGATTTGGGCGTAGAGACCAAGGAGGCCAAGCCATGAGCAGCCCAAGGGAAGCACAACTACCCCTGCTCCTTTCAATATCTGAAGGCCTGTCTCGGGGGACAGACGAGATGCTGCGCGTCAGCCCCCAAGGGGACGCCATGCACCCGCCGTCGTGCAGCCTAGCGATCCGAGAGTCGGTTGAGGAAATCAAGTGGCTGCGGGCCGAGGTCGAGCGCCTGGCCCGCGAGCGCGACGCCTTGAAAGGCGCGGCTCGTGAATACCTTGAAACGCTGGGTGGGGCGATGAAGTCTGGCAAATTCGAGATGGGCGGGACGGCTGAGATGGCGCATTTCGTGCGCCAAGCGATGCAGAAGCTGGATTCGCTGGTGTTCGATCGATCTGGCCCCCGTCCGGCCGGGCTTGAAAAGCTGCATGAGCCGCATGGGAGGGCGTCGTGAAGCAAGATCCATTTTCCGGTGTTTACCGCGCGCTGACGCCAAAAGAATTGGCCGAAATGTTCATGAACCCGCATGCGCCTAAGACAGAGGCCGAGCATTGGGCTGTGCGAGAGATCGAGAAGCTGACCCGCGAGCTCGATGAGGCGCGGGCAGAGGTCGAGCGGCTGCGCGACGAGAACGCTACCCTGAGGCGCGACATCGGCCGCATGACCAGCGATCGTGACGCGCAGCGAGCGGCCATAAAGGAGCCGCGGCCATGAAGCGGGAATACACCCACGCTGCTGGCCGAGATCGAGAAGCAGACGAGATCGAGCGTCTGCGCGCTGAGAATGAGCACCTGCACAAAGCGCACCAAGCGGCCTGCGAGGGCGGGGATTTGCTGCGCGCGGAGATCGAGCGTCTGACCCGCGAGCGCGACGAGGCGCGGGCCGAGGTGGAGCGGCTGCGTCGCCATGTCGATGCGTTGCAAGAAAAGGTGAGAGCAGAGTCGTGCGCGTGTGGTTACGACAGCCCCGATGCCGTATGCCTAGCGCATAGCCCGCAGCTAATGGCTGCGGGGGTCGAGATCGAACGGCTGCGGGCAGACAAAGAAGATCTGTATGCCAGCATCGCGGGCATAGAGCGTGCAGCGGCCGGGGCCATTTACTCGCAGGAGTCAATCCACGCTATGGCGCTGTATGCCTTAAAGCCTCTGATGGAGCGGGGGATAGAAGCGCTGGAGGCCAAACCATGAGCGACATTGTTGAGCGGCTGCGCTCGCATGACGACTGTCTTTTGCAACCCATCAGGAGGGACGCTAAAGAAGCCGCAGACGAGATCGAGCGGCTGCGCGTCGAAAACGCCCGCCTTCACGCGCGCGTCACCGAGTACTTTTGCGAGCCGGCGACGCATCCGGTGGAGCGCGAGGAGTGACCCGTCACCGCCCGGCCCCTCTTCTGATCCGCTGGTGGCTGCTCGCCACCGGCTTCTCGGGCATCACGATGCCCTGGCGCACGGCCTATTATCTCCATTGGCCAGCCCCGCCTCGGCTCGTTGCCCATGAGCAAGCGCATATCAGGCAGATCGAGAAGTTTGGGGCTGTTGGTTTCCTTTGGCGATACGCCATTGGACTGATCCGGCACGGCTATTGGAACCACCCAATGGAGATTGAAGCGCGGGAGGCAGAGTATGAAGCTCTCTTTGACCAACGACCCCTTTGAAGACTTCTGGCGGGCGTACCCTCGACGCGTCGGGAAAGGCGCGGCCCGAAAGGCGTTCGATAAGGTCGTCAACAAGATGAAGATCTCTCCAGACGTCATAATCGATGGCGTAAAACGGTATGCTGCCGCAAAGGCCGGGTCTGAGATCCAGTACATTGCGCACGCTCAGACCTGGCTGAATCAGCAGCGATGGCTGGACGAGGACCACAATTCAGCCGATCTCGACGCCGGCCCGCATAAAATCGATTCGGCGGCTTTGGACTGGCTTGCACGGAACAAGCTGGCCAGAGGAATTAAAGAGCGCCTGATCCGGCAGACCAGAGAGACCCACGCAGACCGCATCCAGGAGGCGGCGCGCCGGCTCAACTGCACTGAACCCGAACTGTGGTCGTGCTTGAGGCACGGATACGACGGAATCGAAAACAGAGCCTGGGACGCTGCTGTCGCAGACGCGTTTCACAATGAGCGCGCCCCTGGCGCACTGACAATCGAGAAGTCGCACTGGATTAGCGCGAAAGATCGGCACGAAACTCGGGCCGGAATTGTGCGGCAAAGTCGCAATTCCTTGTTTACCGCGCCGGTATCATCTGATAATTACGAGCCTGTCCACAGCAAAAGGGAGATGGACGATGACGATTATTCAGCAGCATCCGCCGGAATGGCATGAGGAGCGTCGCAAAACCCTCGGTGGGTCCGACGCCAATATCATCGTCAACGGCACCGACGAGCAGCGCATGAAGCTCTGGAAGGTCAAATGCGGCCTTGCCGAACCCGATAATCTCGACGACGTGTTCCAGGTTCAACTGGGCTCGTTTACCGAGTCCTTCAACATGGCTTGGTTCTGCCGCAAAACGGGCGGCGAACTGCGATCGGTGCAGCACCGAATCACCCACGACAACGGGTGGATGTCCTGCACGCTGGATGCGATCGTTGAGATCGACGGGGCAGACGCCGTCCTCGAGGCCAAGCACACGAACGAGCGCACGTCGCTGGCGGAAGCAACGGCACGGTATCAGCCGCAGCTTCATCACAACATGATCGTGACTGGTCTGCGTCGGGCATACCTCACCGTGATCATGGGGAACACCTGGGACTATCAGGAGGTCGAGTACGACGATCTGTACGCGGTCGAACTGCAACGCACCCTGTATGACTTCTGGGAGTGCGTGCGGCTGGGGATGCCGCCGTCTGACGCTCCGACCCTGCTGGCGCCGCCTCCTCCCACGCGGGTAGTAGACATGACCGGCAGCAACGAATGGGGGGATCTCGCTGCCGAATGGATTGCGACCCGCGATCCGGCAAAGAGGTACGACAAAGCAGCCGCCGGCCTGAAGAAGCTGATCGCTGAAGACGTGAAGCTTGCCAAGGGCCACGGGATCCAGGCCAGCCGCAACAAGCGCGGCGCCATCACCATCACAGAAGGGGAATGAAATGACTGATCCGAACGCAGCCCTGTACGCTGCCTTGGCCAAAGCGCAGGGGCAGATGCAGAACCCGGTGAAGAACCGGGAGGTCTCCGTGAAAAGCGATCGCGGGGCATACAAGTTCAGCTATGCGACGCTGGACGCGATCCTTGACGGCATCCGCAAGCCGTTGTCCGACAACGGGCTCTCCATCACTCAAACCCTTGAGCGCACACCCGAGGGCATGGTGATGTGCCTGCGGCTCTATCATGGTGCTGGCGGGATGATCTGCACCTGTATGCCGCTTGACCAAGCGAAGGTCGTCAAGATGCAGGAGATGGGCTCGATCATCACCTTCGCCCGCCGCTATCAAGTGGCCAGCTTCTTTGGCCTGGCGGCAGAAGAGGACGACGACGCCAATTCCGCCGATGGCAACAAGGTCGAGGTGGTCAAGGACAAGGCCCCACAGAAGCAGAAGGCTCCTGGGGCGCGCGAGGAGTTCGTGCGGCTCAAAACAGCGATCCAAGAGGCACCTGACGCGATCTCCGTGGCCGAGATCCTGCTCAAGGAGAGGGAGGCGCTCAAGCTTGTCCAGACCGCCAGCGTAGCGGGCTATGACGCCCTCATGGTCGAGAAGGACAAGCGGATCGCGGAGTTCAATTCGTGAAGGCGCCGGAAACATTGATCGCTGAACAGGCGATGGCCGACGGAACCCGTTACGACCTCTCGCAACTGGCTCCGCTCCACAAGCTCACGCTCAGGGCGCTCAACGCCGCAATGGACGAGGTTAATCACTCGATTGAAACCCTTGAGGCCAGGAAACATCAATTGAGGGCAGACATGGAGTCGATCCTGCGGCATCTGCTTGAAAAGACGGGGCAGACCGTGAAGCCGTTTTCGATCGCGGCGATCGACTGGCATGACGAGACGGTAGACTGCCTCTCGCCCGAGGCGACGAAAAGGGTGATGCAATGGATGGAGGATCACAATGGCTGAACGCTTGGACGCCATGCACGGGATCAAGAACCCGCGCAGCGGCAAGACCTACTGGAACAAGGTGGGGATCGCCATGCCCAACAAGGCGGGCGGATACACGCTGTACCTGGACTACATGCCGCTCACTCGATCGGAGGATGGGAAGCTTTCGATCAGCTTGTTCCCGCCTCGCGAGCGGAAGGAAGACGACAAGCCGATTCGGCACGACCCGCCATCCGGCCTTGATGACGACGTGCCGTTCTGATGCTCACAGACGACGACATCGAACGGCATCTGACCGTTCTGGAAGGGCTGGGCGAGAAGGCCGCGATCGCCCGAGCCGACTATGACTTCGCGGAGGATTATCTGAGGACCGTGCATGCCCACGAATACCTCAAGTGCGAACTCCCGAGAGCAGCCGATCGAGAAGCCACCGCATATGCGTCGGAGGCCTACCGAAAGGCGCTTGAGGAGAAGCGTCGGGCGTTTCTTGACTCTGAACGTCTCCGACACGAAAGAGCCTGGCGCGAGCGTGTTATCGACGCCTGGCAAACCATGAGCGCAAACCGACGAGGGAAAATATGACCACAGATGCCCAGACACATATTGCGGATCCGCCCCGACGCCGGGGGCGACCGCCAAAGCAACGACCGGCTGTGGCGGCTCTGGCAGTCGCAGATCTCGAGCGCAAAGCGGCGATACAACTTGCGGCTGCGGCACTTGATGAAATCATCCGAGTGTCCACCGCATCAGACATTCGAGACCTGGCGACGTTCGCTCGAAGCAAGCTTGCTGCCTAAGATCAAGGTCAGGCTCAACAGAGCGAAATACGAACCACTCGAGGTAGGCGATTCAGTCGTAGTTCAGCGCACAACAACCGCGTCAAACGTGCAAATGGGCGCGAATAACTGGGCGAAGAAAAAACGGCTGGATCGCCTCTACGTGGCCAGGAAAATGGCATCAGGGATCAGAATATGGAGGGTCAAATGAAAGAACCCTGGAACTACCAGTTCTTCACGCGGACCGAGATGGCGTGCAGTTGGACCGGCAAGTGCGAGATGGATCCGACGTTCATGCTGATGCTCGACTCGTTGCGCCTGGCGCACGGGAAGCCGATCAGGGTGTCATCTGCCTTCCGAGACCCTTCCCACCCATCAGAGGCCGTGAAACCGGCTCCTGGGTGGCACACGAAAGGGAAGGCTGCTGATCTCCTAGTGAGCGGAGAGGATGCCTACAAGCTGCTCCGGCTGGCATTGTCGATCGGGTTTACCGGCTTGGGGGTGAGACAGGCGGGGCCAGCCGAGAAAAGGTTCCTGCACGTTGATACGAGGCCGACGCCGGCCGTGTGGAGCTATTGACAACGCAGCTCTATTGGACAATGGTGCTCTCAGGCGTGGGGGATGGAGCCCTTTCACAGGTCCTTCGCCGCCGAAATCCGAGCCCGTCAGGTTGGCGCCTGTCGGGCTCATTTCTTGAGGGCGCCGGCAATCACCGGGGCAACCTTTTCGACGCTCCTGCCGATCACGTAGCCGCCCAAGCCGATCTCGATCAACCCGAGAAGGCGTAGCTCCAGAGCCTCCGAGACCCCTGGCGCAGTGTATCCAAGCCACTTGCCAACGATCAGCCCGACGAACACCATCATCGTCAGCGGGCGCCAGTTGCGTTGCAGCCAGGACTCGCCCTGAGCCTCCGTGCGGATCACATCCGCTGCCGCAGCCTCGATCTGCGCCTGGTTGGCGATTAGGGCTTCCTGCATGCGAGCCTGAATCTCAAGCCGGCGGATCTCATCCTCTGCATTCGGGAAGACCGACTTGGCGACCTGGCCGAGGATAGGGCCGAGAACTGGGAGAAGAGCCGCCAACATCAGTGCCACCGGATCTTGTCGAACATCCAGGCGAAGCCAGATGCCAGGGCCAGCAATGCGCCGCCGACCTTGAGCCCAAACCACCACGCGCCCTTGCCCATGTTGGCCGCATCGAGAAGCTCCTGGACCTTGCCTTCGAGCCGGTCGAACCTCTCGTCTGTGCGTTTGTCCCTAGCCACCCGCGCTTCGATGAACTCGTCCAGCCGTCCTTCAAGGCGACCGAGGTCGCGATCGTTTGGCATAACGCATCCTCAAAAGAGATCGTTCCACGAAGTCCCATTCCAACAACGCAGCTTGTTTGTTCCGCTGTCGTAGTACACGTCGCCGGCCACAGGAGTGGCAATAGCAGAGACCTTGGGCTCGAAGTTCACGGCACCTTTTCGCACACGGAGTTGACGGTCTGTCGTTACAACAGAAGCCGTGTCTCCAACGTAGAACATCCATTCGATGCTGCCGACCGCAGAGGTAGCAACAATCGTGCGGGCCAACATCTGGGCGCCATACTGAAGCCCAAGCTCGCCCTGACTGGCCGCAGCAATCCTCAAGACATTCACGTTTGCCGCAACAGATTTTGAGGAGGTTGGCGACCCACCATAAACCTGAGCCTCAATCAAATTGCCAGTGAGGATTGAGGCTGAACCTTGGTAAGTGGTCATAGTAACGTAGTTTTGGGCGAGATTGGCGCTCAATCCTCCGACAACTTGCATTCTTATCCCACCGCCAACTGAACTGGTCGATGCCCAAAACATCTGCGATCCGGTAGGCGCCACAGTTGCAGCGGTGTTTGACCCCGAATAGATCGGGATGCCGGCAACAGCAGCCGCAGACGCAGCGACCATCGTGACGCTCGCAGCCGAGGTGTACAGCGGAACCCCAACAGAGCCGCCAGATACCGCCGCAGCCAGTGTCTCAAGGGGGACGCTGTAGTCAGTCCAGGAGTCGATCAGGTTTGCGAAGTCGCTCGCCTGCGGCTGGAACCGAGCCTTCCAGATGTTCTTCAGCGTCGCCTTGCTCAGTGCCGTCATGGCGCAATCTCCGAAACCGAAATGCTCGAGACGATTGCCCCACCGTAAAGTCGGCCACCGCTCTGCCCATTGAACGTGAACGTCCCAGACGCACAACCACCGCGCACCTTGAAGGTAATCGCGCTTGTCGACGCAGCGGTCGCTTCGTATCGGAACGATACTTGCATCATGCTGTTGCCACGGTTCGTCAAAGACGTTCCGCCAGCCGCCACAGCCGTGACCGTCGCATCAGTGAACAGAGCCACCGTAATGTCTCCGGTCGATCCGGCGCAGAACACGTTCACATCCACGGCCAGCCGGTTGGACGCACTGTGGGGCGTGATGGTGGCGGTCATCAACTCGGCGCCCTCTGTATTCAACGGGGGCGTATCGTCGTATGGAAGGGCTGTTGCGTTCGTTGCGACAGATCCGTTCTGCGTTGTGACGGTCTGAATCAAACCGGTCCATTGATACGAAGGCGCCGCAGCCGCTCCACCGCTGATCAGGGACTGCCCGGTCGTCCCAACGCGCGCCAGCTTGGCCAGCGTCACGTTCTGGTCGATGATCGCCGCCGTCCCAACGCTATCCGTGCCGACATTGCCGGCCGACACCGAATTGAGAACGGCAAGTGTTCCAAGCCCCAGGACAGACCTGGCCGACGAAGCCACACTGGTCGATATCAGGCTAGAACCCGTATCGCCGACGGAGATGAAGGAGATCGAGCCGGGCGAGGAGAAGTTCGCCAGCCCTGTCGAGCCCCCGCTGACAGCAGCCCCGAGCGTCTCAAGGCCGGCGTAGTAGTCCGTCCAGGAGGAGATCAGGTCCGCGAAGTCGGCACTGGTGGGCTGGAAGAAGTTCGTCCACAGCGCCTTAAGGGAGGCTTTCGACAGGGCGGGCATATCAGGCCTTCTTGTTGCGCTTCGCCGGGTTCGTCTTCTGCGCCGACAGCGAAACCTTGGCCGACTTGGTCATGCCGGTGGGATAGCTCATGCTGACCTTCGCCCCACCAGACTTCTTCTTGTCCATCTTTCCGTAATGTCCAGGCATCACTTCCTCCGTTTCTTGGCCATACCGGCCTCCGACAGGGCAATGGCGATCGCCTGCCCACGCTTCTTTACCACCGGGCCGTCCTTCCCGGAATGGAGGGTGCCGCGCTTGTACTCACCCATGACCTTCTCGACCTTAGCCGGCCCTTTCATCTGCTTCTTCATCTCAGTCTCCTCTCATGCGTTGATAGGCATTGCCCGCAATCGCCGGGATTTGCGTCAACCAAGTGTCCTTGTCCTGGTCGAGCATGTCGTTCTGCTCGCTCAGGATGGCGCCAATGCCGGCAGCGGTCGCACGACTGCCAGCCGTCGATCGGCTAGCCTCGAGAATCCGGCCGAAGTACTCAGGGTCGAGAATGGCGCGGGCAATCCGTTGCTTGGTCTCCGCGTCAGCAAGCTGCGTGGCATAGGTGATCCGACGTTGCATCGGGCTCAACGGACCCAAAACGGCTCGCGCTGCGCCGACGAGTTGTCCTTTGACCGTCGCGTCTGTGATCTCTTTCTCACCGAGGTTCAGCGGCGCGAACTTGGGGAACAGAGCGGTCGTCGCATCCGCCACAACACGCATACGGGCGGGGAAGTCAGATCCAAGCGTCTGCTGCAAGAACAGGAGCTTCTTGTCGTCCTGCATGAGCTTGTCAAAAGCATCCATGTCCAGGATCTTCGTCCCCTTCTGCGGCCCCTCCATTGCAATCTCGTCGTACAACCGCTGCCTGGTCAAGCCACGCACGGTGTCGGCAAGGGCAGGGTTAGCGCCCAAACGCTTGTACAGAGCCTTGGCCGCACTGGTGTTCTGCTCCTTGTAGAAGTCATTGAACCAGCCGCTGAAATCCTGTCTGTCCTCAACTCCCAGCAGCTTGCGGGTGCGCTGCAACTGCCCGCCCTTGATCAACCCATCGATCTCCGAACGATTGAAGAAGACCGGGAATGGCGAGTCTGCCTGCATCAGAACCTTTTCGACCGAAGCCTGACCGATCTCACGGTTCGTCGCCTTGCCGTAGACCTGGGCCAGATCAGACAACCGCGCGACCATCAGAGCACGGATCTCCCGCTTTTGCGGATCCGTCAGGTACGGCAGCATGGCCGACGCCGTGTCCTTGTCGAGCGCTAGTTCCTGGAGGAAGTTCTCAGCGGTGATCGCGCGTGCCTCAGTCGCCTTGACGCGGAAGGCATCCGCAAAATCCCCACGACGGAAGATGTCCTTCGCGCGGCGCCAATCTGCGTCGAGATCGTAATTGCTCTTCACCAGATCGTCGCCGCCGGCCTGCCGCAACAGATCGTCGCGATCCTTGAGCAGAGCCTTTTCGATCGACTCAAGCTCGCGCAGTTCTCCGGTCCACTCCCCCTTCAGCTTCTTGCGGATCGCTGTGCGGATGTCGCTGATCGCATCATCAAGCTGCCGATAGGTAACCGGCGCAAGCTGACGGATTTCCTTTGTCGGGTCGGCAGGATCCGGCACGGTCTCGTAAAGCCGATCCACCGCCGAGTTGACAGCCGATCGCGAGTCGCTTGAGAGGTTGGGGAAGAGGCGCGTCTTGTATCCAGCCCGCAAACTCTCGGCAAGCTCACCCGTTGCAGTCGCAGGCGCTTGCAAACCGCCGACCTGCGCCTCGATCTCCTTGTATCCGGCCTGGATCGGCGCTTGAGCCGCCTTCTCCGCTTTAAGTGCCGTCTCCTGGATGCCGGTCGCCAGATCTCGAGGAGCAACGCCAGGACGCCCCCCGATCTGCTGCGCTTGCTGCGTGAACTCATCTATCCCAGGAGCCGCCGCCTCAACCTGGCGCCCAAGCTGTTCGACATCGACGCCAAGACGAGCAATTCCCTCTGGGAGTTCACTGCCAAGTTCTCGGCCGGCAAACTGCTCCTTCTGCGCCATCCGTTCCGCGAACTCACGGTTGGACGGGGCGCGTGCAGTACGAGCGATCTTCTCTTCAGCCGACTTGAACAGGCTGGCCGCATTCCTGCGCCCCATCTCAGCAAGAACATCACCTATGGTCGCCAACTTGGCCCCCTCATCGCCCACCTTGGATCGGATGCGATCCAAAGCGTCCTGGATGTCCCTGGCGGTAATGCCCTGCATGTCAGGGATGCCACGACCGGAAAGAACACGGAAGATGCTGAGTGCCGCAACCCCGCCGGCCTCCCAAAGTCCCTGCTCGATACCAAGTTTCGCCGCTTCAATAAGGACAGGATCGTCAGGAGAGACGATGCCTTTGCTCTGGCCCTCTCCAAGTCGCTGCGTCTCCCCGAACATGCGACCGCCGAACGCGCCAAGTGCAGTGCGCGCAATGGGGCCGAGCAATGGAACCATGCCCTCTGGCAACGCCACTGCCGCCATCCCACCAGCCGTCCCAAGAAGCTCAGGAACCGCAGTCTTCTGCAACGACTGGATGTCACGCGCTCGAGCCGCAAAGTCCATTGGCTTGCCAAGGAACTCAGGATCCCTGACGGTCTGGAAGGTGGGCTCACCTTTGCGCCGGTAAACGATCTCGCCCTTGTAAGGCCCCTCAGTTTCGATCTCTTTAACCTCGAAATCTGAACCCAAAGCAGCCCGGTAGCCGCTGAGACGGGACATCCCAAGGCCAGACTCGATGCGGGCCTGCAATGGAGCCTCGCCAACTTGTGCGCCAGCCGCGCGCAACTGCATCTCACCCTGCAATCTGCGGCGCTCAACATCCCCGGCCAGAGACGCACGCATCTGAGATGGCTTCGTGCCAAGGCTGTAGGAAGGGGGCAGAGCTTTTATCTGACCACGCAATTCTTGCATGCGCTGATCTTCCTGCGGCGGGCCTTGAGGGGACTGCTGCTCAGCGATGGGAGCAGACTCCCACCAGTTGTCTTGCACGACCGGGGCGGATTCCCACCAGTTGTCGGACGGACTCACGGCTTTTTCCTCTTCACGCCGTTAGGATCAATGAAGACGGAACCAGATGGCAAAGCGTCGAACTCTTGCCGCGTTGTCGGACGAGCAGCTTGGGCGGGAGGCGCGGCAGCGGTAGCGGGAGCCTGCACTTCAGTTTGTGCTGGCTGCGTCGGCCCTTTCTTGCCCTTCGACAAGAAGTCATTGATGAACTCATCTGCGTCAGGAAGATTGGGGACCGTGATTGTCGCCCGCCTTGCGCGCAAAGACGTTCTGACAAACCGCTCAAGCGAAGTCAGCGCGGTCTTCATTTGGGCCGCAGTGGACAAGTTGCCGCCAGACGCCATCGCAGACAGCATGCGGTTCACATCGGCATCAGACAGTCGGCCGCCTGGATCGATCGCCTTCGCTACGCTGAACGCCAGAAGCATGACGTTTGTCTTGATCTCTTGCGCCGCAGCAGCGTTCGCTCCACTGATCATGCTGTCAGCAGCCTTGGCAAAATTAGCGTTGTTTTGCTTGAGTTTATCCCACATGAAATTGGCGTAGTTGGGATCGTTCAGATCCTGCGCGCTGATCGAGTTGTTGTTCCAGGTCAATCCCGTCAGTGCTCCAACCTGACCAGCCAGACCCTGGAGCGCCATAGACAAGTTGCCGGCCGCGCCAACAGCCTTGTCCCCTTGCACGTCAAGCCGGTCCCGAATGTCTGCCATCAACTGAATGGACGAAGCGGCGTCTGCAAGACCCGCACGATACTTCATCGCCGCAGTCGCTTGCTGGCGTTGCTCTTGCGTTTGATCCCGCGCCGTCTCCGCCTCAAGTCGCTGCTTCACGCCAACCAAACCTCGATCGCGATAAATGCTGTTCAAGTCCTGCTCACGGCGACCGAGCGTGCCTTTGGTGGTGTAAGGGATGAACGAAGTGACGCTGCCGTCAGCGTCCCTGACTGGGCCACCTTGGATCTCATCTTTTGCAACAGTCTCCTTGCGCCCCGTATCAATGCCTGCTGAGCGAAACCGTGCCGTGATTAGCGGAGTGGCAGACCGGAAAACTTCTTCCGCCGATGCCTGCGGGTTGTTACGCTTCGCCGTCTCTGTTTCCTCAAGGATGATTTGCATCGCCCCGGCTGCATCAGAAGCCCCAGCAGTGAGCGTTTTCGCGAAGTTGAGGAATGCGGTGGAGTCCTTATCCCCAGACCTGGCCTCAGCGTTAATCCTGGCCACCATCAAGGGGATCAAGTCTTTTTGCGTCAACTGATCGCTCTGCTTGCCAAGGCCAGCCATAGCCGTAGCAATCTTGTAAGCACGGTCAATCGGCGCTCCTTCAATGTCAGCAAGATGCTGAGAGAAGGTTTTGCCTGGAGCAATCATCCTCTGCGCCAGAGCACTTGCGATCGATCCAAATCTGCTTGGCTGTTCAAGGTTCCGCAGTTGACCTTCAAGGAAGCGGCTGACGGCAGTCGCCCTATTCGCCGCATCTGAGGCATAGGTCGGCATGGGCTGGCCTTGAGCCCCAGTCGCGGCCTCGATGTTCACCGCCCTGGATGCCGCAGCCAGATCTGCCGGCGACGCCCCACGCTGAACGGTATCGATGTCCATTATCACCGGCTGGCCAGTCGGCGCAGCGGCTGGAGCGGGTGCAGGGGGGCGCGGCGCAACGACAGGACGACGAGCAGGAGCGACCGGGCCAACAGGCGTCATGCTGGCCGCCGTCTCCATCGCCGGCCCCTGCCCTGTATCAAGACCGAAGATAGCCATCAGCTAAATCTCGTGAAGCGCTGCATCGTTTGTGCCGGCGTTGCGGGCTGCTGCGGAGCGCTTTGGCTTTGCACCGGAGACTCCATAGGCTGCCCAAACTGCGGCAAACGGCCCGCAATGCGCTCCACGCCCTCAAGTATCGACGGGAATGCCAGCAGTCTGTTTTGAGCCGTCTGACGTTGACGCTCGCCAGAATAACCAAGTCCCTTGAGCGCTTCAGTCCCGGCCCCAAGGCCCCCCGCCAATTGCTGGCGCGCAGCGGCATCCGCACGGGCCGTCTCGTTTTGCCCCATTGCAGCAAGTTGCCTAGAGATCGCCTCATCCCTGCGCGGGTTCATGGCGTACATCGACACGTTGCCCTGCCGAGCGAACCGGCGGGCCTGCCGCTGTTGAGCCGTCATGTAGTCCCGCAGTGCCTGCAACTGGGCAGTGCGAGACTGCTCCATCGCCTGCTGCCGAGCCTGCTGGAACATCGGGCTATTGGGATCCGCCAGAGCTTCTGCAATTGCGGCTTGTCGATTTGCCACCCGTCGCACAGCTTTGTCAGTGCCGCCTCCGGTCAACCCGAGCGCTCCTGCGATTGACGCACCGGCAGCACCAATGCCGGCAATGTCCTTGATGATGTCGAATAGCGCCATTAGCGCCTCCCTGCCATTTCGGCGTACACATAAAAGCCAGCCAGAACATCAGGACCAGCAGAGTCCTGAGTGCGGAACGACAGTCGGAAACTCTTGCCACGCCAGCGCAAAGGCGTCTTCTGCCCCATCGTCTGAGCCGTCCCAATCGGTGCCCCGCCAATCGTGAACGCACCGATCGGTCGCCCGCCAATGTCCTCCCGAGCCGTCACCGTCACCGAATCCAGCGAGAGCATGTCGTAATCCCCGGTGGCCTCGATCGTGTATACGACATCGCCGCCGACCTGATAGGAGGGGATCAGGTAGGTTCCCATCTTGGTCCGACTCGTCCGACGAGGCTCCTCAAGGGTCAGCCAACCAGTCGTGTACTCAGTCGGGAATGTCACGCCAGCATCCGTGTAGGTGTTCTGGTCGAAAGTGTAGATCCGACCATCCGCTCCACCGAGGAGCATGTCGGAGTTGTTCTTGACCAGCATCGACTTCTGCAACCCGATCTGCCCGTCAAAGTCGCTCCACGACGCGCCAGCCAGGAGGCGCCCGTCGTCAGCCAGGAAGTTCGCGTAGTTGTAAATGTACAATTTGCTTGCGATTTTTAACACGACCCAGGAACGTCGCTGGTAATTTAACACGCGAATATCTGGATCGGCCGGATTCTGGTTCACAATCTGCCGGATGATCGTCCGCAGCGTGTTCTTGATCGGCTCAGACAAGTTTGACCGCTGAAGGTTGTTTGTGTTCATCAGCAGGCTGACGCTCATCAGCCCGTCGTAGCCAACGAAGGCCAGGTCGTTGCCGGTGTTCACAAACCCGTCTGGGGAGACAACCCCCTGTGGGAACAGACCGGCCGGAACAATCTCCGCAGGGTCAGTCCCACGGTAGGCATAGACCGCTCGCTCCGTGCCAACGATCAAATACGTCTGGAACGTCGCGATTGCCCGAACGATCTCGCCGCCATCCTGCTGCGAACCAATGTCCAGCGACCGAGTCGTCAGAGCCGTAGGATCTACGGAGAAGTCCTCAATGTCGTTGTCGCCGCTCGCCGTGATCACACGCTTGTCGCGCGCATCGACCATCCAGGCGCGACCAAAATGCACATGGATGAAAGACGCAATCGGCATGGCCGACTTGTAAAGAACGAAAGCGTCGCCGGCAGATGTCGATGTGATCGCCGGCTGCAAGTAAATCCCGGAAGACAGGACTGTGTGGACAAAACTCGCCGCAGCCTTGGTCGTGTTGTAGAAAATGTCCCCGTCCCGAAGCTCTGTCTTGAGCCAATTCGTCACAAGATTCGCGGAAACGGTGACGTAAGTGCCAGATGTGGTCTCCGTCGCCGTCGCAATGACCCCAACGTTATCTGGAACACCGTCATTGTTGATGACGTTCAACTCGACGCTGTCGTAGATCTTGTAGGCATCCCCAATGGTCGGATCGCCACCAGGTCCAGTGCCAGACACCGGAGTCAGGGTGCTTCCAAAGCCTTGAGCCGCAGCCGACATCGCCGTGTGGGTGATGTTGCCGGAGGTGACCGAGGTCACCAGCCCGTAGCTGCCCCGCTTGGCATTGAAGACGATGTCTCCCTCAGTCACGAATGTTTGGGCCGTCCAATCCGTGATGTCCGCATCAGACATGCCATTCGCAGAAGTTGCTGCACCGCACACACCCTCTTCCATGACCGCCTCAAGCCGGGTGAACTCAGCAGTCGCGCTGTTGATGCTCACCTGTCGGTCGTTCCCGTTGTAGAAGACCAGTGTGCTGCCAAATTGGATCGTCTTTACCCTCGCCGCCGTCGTGAAGGCATACACCTCAACCCACGCAGAACCCGTGTAACGGAATACCTTGCCATCGGCAGAGGCAAACAAGTTCTCGTTGCCAAGGTTGTCCGTGTACTCGTGGAGGCCGGTCACGATTGCCTTCGTCGGCAATGCAGCCCCGAAATCAACGTAGCCCTGGCGCTTCTCAGCCGCGCCGGCCGCATTGATAAACCGATTGCGGAACCGAACCGCGTAGTCGATCGGGATCTCCGATTCCGCGAAGTTGGTCGCCAGCCCCCGCTTGCCGATCTCGTAGAACCGCTCGCCCATTAAGTCCTCGTCGTCATTCCAGGCTGGAAGCGAGTGAACTCGCCGGTCTTCGCCGTCTGCCGGCCGAGGCTGTTGTTCCGCATGATGAAGTACCGGGACTGCGCCGCCTTGTACTGGTCGGTCTGAACCCCGCCAGACTCGTCAAGGATGGCAGCAGCATGCAACCCCATCGTCAGGACTCGCCCAGGGAACGGCATCACCACGTTGTCGTCGCTGCCGGCGACATACTTAGGCGGCAAAACCTGGAACCGGACGAAAGCGCTGTTGTTGTTGTAGGTCGGGCCAGGGCGCGGGAAGAGGCCAATCCGTGGGTTGCCAAGGCTATCCGTCCCATCGATCGCATACCTAGATGGCGTGCCAATCGACCTGGTGCGCACCAGAAGACGGAACTCATTCTTGTCGGCAATCGGCTCAAGGCTGGCAATTCGGCCAGAGACGTAGACCTCCTGCACCGAGTGAATGAACTGCTTTGCCGTCCCCAGCGTGGTCGTTGGGATGTCGTAGACAGACTGCCCGCAAACCATAACCACAGCCGCAGACGCCTGTAGCTCGTTCCACGTCCCGAAGTCGCACATGTCTTCGATCACGTCATTGAGCAGATTGATGCAGTTGCGGGTGAACAGGTTTGCCGTAGTCGTCGTAACGCGGCGCACCCCCATCCGGTCACAGACCTCGTTCACGACCTCGATGACGGTCATATAAGGGGATGCCATGACTCACCTCACGTCGCGACGGCTTTGATGATCGCAAACCGGACCTGAACTGCCTCAGACAGGTCCGTGCCAGACAACAGGTTGTACAGCGAGAACTGCGCACTCCCAGCGGCAATCTTGGACACATTGAGCGTATATGCAGCGCTCGTTGCACCACCAGCAATGTTGGCGATAATCACGTCGGTGCTGCCAAGACGAGAATTGTCCATCGTGAAGGACACGCCCGTCACACGGTTCAACGTGGCGTTGTTCATTGTGATCGTGCCGCACAGAGCGTTGATCGCCACAGCAGCCGTTTTCGCGCCGGCTTGCGTTGCAGTTGCTCCGACGCCAGGCGAATACCCAAGCTCGACGAAGCGACCAGACACGTTTGACAGCTCTACGTTGGCAATGTCACCGCCTGTGATCTGTGCGTTCGATGTCGTCAAAGTCCCAAACGTCCCGGCAGTCCCGTTCACCACCGCAGCGGACACGGAAGCGAATGCAATGCCGCCGGCAAAGTTCACCGCTCCGTTAATCGTCTGCTCGACGTTTTCGGCCAAGTTCAACTGGCTGTCGATAAGGTTTGCAAAGTCGCTTCCAGTGGGCGAATCGCCCGTCTGAAACGACTGCTTGAGGGTTGCCTTGTCCTGCTCTGCCATAGGTCAATTCTTCTGCGGGTAGGGACCGGCGTCAGGGAAAACAACGAAGCTGCAACCGATCTCGAGAGAGCCGATCGAACTCCCGACATACAAGCTGTAGCCAGGAAACGGACGAACAACAGGACGACCGTCAGGGAACACTATGAACGTCTCCTCGATTGCCATCGTCCCCACCGATAGCGAAAAGATCCCGTCGCTCTGATAGGCCAGCCGCGTCTTGCAGGCTGGGGCAGCAGGGTCGTCGGGTCGGATGAAAGGAAGTGGGGCGGGGTCGTTCTCCGAGGTGATGAACCACTGGGGATCGATCGGCTCGTTCTGGTCCTTGCGGACATACATCCCGTCCCAACGACGAACGACCTGATCCGAGTACAGAACCTCGCCAGACTCGTCGTCAGTGACCAGCCAGCGACCACGCTTCCACCTGTTCCGTTGAGTCCAGGAGGACATTACTTGGTGCGCTCAGGTCCGCTCTGGATCGCCACGATCTCGACCGTTGCCGTGCCCGACGCTGCCACCGTGAACCGGAAGCAACTCGCCGGATCTTCGTGGATCGCCAGGAACCCGGCACCAGCCGTCACCTGAGTGAACGTGGCGCTCACGACTCCTCGCGACAGCACCGGATCAATCGACGATGCCGCCGAGGTTGCCGTAGTCAGGTTTCCAGATCCGCCAGACTGCCGGATGTTGAACGAGTATTCCTGAGTGCTGATGTAGTAATCGGTCGGCCAGTAGATCGTAGTCGTACCGGCAAGGGAAAACTCCCAGCGTTTCGGCTTCATATCAAACTCCGTAGATGGAGGGATCGAGTCGCGTGTACACGACCTCGATGACCGCCTGACCGCTCAGAGCGGCAATGGTGCCAGAGACCACCGCCACGTTGATGTACACAGGCTGCGCTGTAGCCCCAGACACCGCCCGGTTGACGCCAGTGTACCCGAACACGGCAGGCGCGCTAGCAGAAATGACTTGGTAAATCCCGGCGGCAGACACCGAGACGGACCCGTAGACATCAGAGGTGAACACAGTCGGGCTGTTGGTCGCCCTAACCACCGCCTCGCCGGCAGCAGCCGTGGCCGCATAGTAGTTGATCTCGACCAGGGCCGCCCCGATCGGAACATATCCAGCCAACTGCGCCGAGACGACACCGTTGGTGCTCTGGATTGTGGTGGTGAATCGAGACAGGCGCCCCCAGCCGATATCCTGGCGGTTCGCATACTTGCCTGTCAGGACACCGCTGCCGATCGGGCCTTGGAACGTCGTCTCCTTCATCGAGACGCCACGGTAGCCTTCAGACTGGCCATGTCTCGTGAAAGTGATTTCCGCCACCGCAGCGAAGTTGGTCAGAGCGCCGTTGCCCGAGACAATAGACATGCGGATCGGCTGACCAGAGCCTGTGTTGATGCCGCGAGGGATGGTAGTGAGGGCCGTCGTCAGCGCCACCGAATACACCCGCGCCGCCGACACTGAGACCGCCCCAAGGTTGTCTCCATCCGTGCCGGCAGAAAACCGGACGGTCGCATCGCCAGTGACGCCGGTCTTCACATACAGGTTGATGCTGTCGAGATGCGCCCCGAACGGAAGCACGCCAACGACCTGTGCTGTCACAGGAGCAGCAGCAGCCGTGACCTGTTGAACCGTCTGCAAATTGCCGAACGAAAGCCGCGACGGGATCCCGACATCCTGGGCGCCGCTGATCACAGGCCCTTGATAGGTCGTGTCGTTGCCCTTGAATGCCGCAACGAGATCGGGGCGTTCCGCAAGCCCGACTCGAGTGTAGACAACCTCGATCCAAGCCGACGACGTGAGGGCGGTCAGCGTGCCGCTGTTCTGCACGTTCGAAAAGAAAATGGTGGTCGGCTCTGCGGAAACCTTCGCATGCAGATACGGAAGCGTGGTTTGCGCCGTGGTGCTGGTCTGCAAGCGCCGGTAAATCCCGTTTGCCGCAGTCACAGCGACGGAGCACAGATTGTCCGACGCATTCCCGGCAATGCCGAAGTTGAAGATCGACTCCCCAACAAAGGCCCCAGTCTTCCAGACGTTGATTTCCTGGAGGATCCCATCGGGAGGCAGAACGGCGACAGGGTAGTTGCTGATGGGCAACGTCGTGACAGGCGTCCAGGTTGTAAATCGACCGTAGGCCTTAGTCGTCAGTGCCGGCGCGCCAAGGTCCAGGCCAGAAGCCACAGGACCGTTAAACTGGGTTTTGAAGCTCATGCAAGCCTCCCTGATGTGGTCGAGCCATCATAGGGACGGAGGTTCTGTGGGATAGACCCCCTCAAGCAGAAGGGGCGCCCCGAAGGACGCCCCCACCACCTTAACTGCGCCAGAGACTTAGGCGCCGGCCGAAGCGTAGCCGTAGCGCCAGTCGGTGACGCCAACGGCAAAGCGAGCCGTCGTCTTGATCTTGAGGTTCTCCGTGTCGAACTCGTTGTCACGGGAGATCTCAGCGTTGCGGCGCCGGTAGAACGTGGCACCAGCCTTGGCGTTCGTCAGCACGAACCAGGCGTCGGGATCCGTGAAGAACGGATTGACGATCAGGTCGAGCTGGCCGGCCATCGGGTTGATGTCGTTGTCAGCGCTTCCCACGGCGAACTTGGTCCCCAGGATCTTCTCGGCGACGAACCGATTGGACGGGTGAACCAGGAGCTTCTCTGGCATGAGATTGATCTTGAGGGACGAATCGTCCTGCCAGTCGTGGATGTCGATGTACGCCTGCTCCAGGGAGGCCTGGGTAAGGTCGGAGGCCACAGCGGGGATGTTACGCTGCGAGCCGCCACGCACATTCGGGTGCGCGGAGTTGAAGAACGACACGCCATCCGCGCCAACCATCGTGCTGAAGCCGAGGTTGAACACAGACGCCGAGATCGTCTCTTCAGTCTGGCGCATGGACTCGGCCAGCATCCGAGGGACGTTGTTGATGACGTTGTACTGCTCGTCATCCATAAGCTCCCGCGTGATGATGGTTCCGAGACCGTAGGTCAGGTTGACGTACTCACGCTGATAGCCCTGGAGCATATCAACGAAAGGCACGCTGCCAGACTCTGTCTTGGCGCCGGCCAGACCGAAGCCGGTCACACCCTGCTCCTTCTCGAAGGCCTTGGTGGACCGACGGAGAATGAGCATGCGGTTCCAGAGCGGCGGATACCGGCGGTAGGTGTCGGCCCAGATCGTGCTGATGCCAGGCCAAAGCAGTTCAGGAAGATTGGAAGTTCCGGTCGTCATTGAATGGCCTCCCTATCAGGTCGAGGTCAGGGAGTGGAGAGCGATGCGGACCTCGAGATCGATGTCCGTATTGCCCCAGCCCGAAGCATTGGCAAAGCTGCCAAGGCCGCGCGACTCGGTCGGAGAGATGCCCAGAACCTGGAACATCTTCGCGCTCGTATCGGCCGACGCCGCACGAAGCTGCATAATCGACGTTCCGGCAGCAGTGTTGCCACCGTTCGTCGCCGCAGTCAGGCTGACGTACTGACCGACCAGCGTCTCTGCCGCACTTCCGTCAACCTGGCAGATGAACGTGATCTGCTGGCTGTCGTAGACCGCCGCCCAGCCCGACGTGGACGACGGGAGGAACGGGCCACGGTTGGGCTGGTTGAAGGTCAGCGGGCGACCGTTGTCATCGAACATCTGCGCCACGACACCCAGAATTCGAGTGTTCGCCGCAGCATTGCCCGAGACGCGAGCGATGCCGACGCCGTTGGGGTTGAATCGAACCGGGTCGCCAATGAACAGGCCTTGGGTGTTGCCGGTAGCCGTGACTCGATACATCCGAGTCGGGAGGTCACCACCCGCAGCCATGTTCCGAACGGGGGCGAACCCGAACGGTGCATTAGCCATGTTGAAGGTCTCCTGAGATTAATCGATTTGGATTGAGCCATCGACCGTAGCTCCGGTCTGACGGCGGATTTCGGTTTTGGCCCTGCTCTGGAGCCCCGAGAGTTGCTGCTGCGCTTGGGTGCGGTAGTACGCCTCCCGCTCGCGCGCCACTTCCTCTGGAAGCTTCATCAGAACCATGTCTCTGTACTCCAGCACATCGGCCGGAGCCCCGACCCCGCTCTCGACGCCATTCGGGCGATCGTGTACGGCATCGGACCTCGTTGCGCGTTCCCAGCCTTCAGCACGCTTCTTGAGCATGTTGGCCGGCTCCGCGTGGACCCAACGAAGTCGATTCGTCGGATCCTTCGCCTTGATCCCCAGAGGCGCCGCCGGAACCCACGACCGAGTTCCCTTTTTCGGCTCCTCCACGCGGCGCACGCCACGCTTGCGGATCGCTCCTTCCAGGGAAACATCGCCCTGGATTTCAATATCTTCTGCCATTTAGTCCTCCACCTCAACCACCCTACCCAAAGCACGCTTCTGCTTGACGTAGAGTTCATGTGCATCCTTGGCCGTGCGCGCAAGAGAACCGCGCCCACCCATGAACATATGCTCCGCGATGATACGCTCTTGAGCCGACAGAGTCGTCCGCTCCTGCGCGCGTGGCCGTTCGCCTCGAGGAGACGAAAACGCACGCTGCACCGTATTGCGCGGCGCTTCGTCGTCAATGTCATCCGAGCCGAGCACCTTCGCCATCCGGCGATCGACTTCAGCCAGGATCTCGCGGATCGGCGCATCCTGCATATCAGGGAGATTCACGACTCGCCGGATCATGTCTTGCGTCGCCGCGAACTCAGGATGCCCAGGACGAGCCCAAGGACGTGCCGGCTCCCCGTCGTCATCGACTTGGTTCTGCCAATTGTTCAGAACCTTCACCTCCATGTCAGAGATGGCGTTCTGGGGCTGCGGTGCAGGCTCAGGCTTCTTCACCTCCTGCTTGATCTCCGTGAGGCGTTCGTTGACCTCAAGGAAAGCATCCGTGTCGCCAGTGGCCAGAGCTTCCTTCGCCTCCCTCTTCAAAGCAGCAAGTTCCGCCTTGGTCTTCGCGTCCTTCTGCTGGGCAGCGTAGGTCTCAAGAGCCGTCTGAAGCTTACGGTTCTGCTCTGCAAGCAAAGCAACCTGGCGCTCCGTCTTCTCGGCCTTGGCATTCGCCTCCTTCGTATGGCGATACAGCCGATTGAACCGAGCCTTGAGTTTGGGATCCTCGATGTCCACCCAGTCAGAACCGTCGCCGTCCTGTTCCTGGACTGGCACCGACTTTTCTGCCTTTGGATGTGGAGCGGGCTCTGGCTGAACCTGAGCCTTGGCCGGCGGCGGCGCGGGTTCGTCGTCAGGGATCTCGATCCGGTTAGACATGCGCTCCGTGCTCATGCCGCCTCCTCGAGGAGACCAATGATGTCTTCCTCCTGCATGACGTACAGCCCAGGCTCGAAGGTAAGCTGCTTTGCGGCCCACTTGCCGAACAGCACCTTGTCTCCAGGCTTCAGCACTTCACAGGTTTCGCCAACCGAGACAACGACCCCCTCGTCTGGGATCTGCTTCTCTTCGACCGTCTGCGGCACCTGGAACCCCATCTTGGCCAGACCCGCGTATTTTGCAGTGACGGTTGACTGCATAGTCTCTGCTCGCACGACCACGCGCGCGAACAGCGGTTTCAGTTTTTTGCTCATACCTTCCTCTTTGCGCACAATGCGCCGCCCGACGCTACGCATTAACGGGCGAGAAAGAAGGGGGGGACGCAAGGAATAACATCCCACCCCTTCCCGAAGCGCCGAAAAGGGGGAAAACGGCGCCTCTATTCGTGCGGTCAGCAGCCCCGACCGCCTTTCTTCATCGGCTTCTTCTTCACTTAAACCACCCCCTTTACGAAAGCAATGGGCGTATGCCCTGGTAAATCTGTTGCGGCTGTGCGCCAGGGACGCCAACCACACCCGACAGATACCTCTGCTCGATCGGCAGGATGTACGGTGTCTGTGCCAGTTGGTTCTGCGGATTGACCAATTCCCTTGCCAGCATCGATGCGTAGAACTGCTGAACAGGACGACTGCGGAACAGCGGGTTCACGCCTTGGCTTCCAAGCGTGCTGATCAACGCACGACGCTGCAAATCCGTGAGGCCAGGAGAAAGATAGCCGGAAAGGAAATCTGGGACCTCTTGCGCCGCAGGACGGATGTATGCCGGTGCAGGCTCACCAGATGTCGCTGCCGGCGCAACAGACTCGTTCAGCCCCTCTGGCCCGAGAGACGCCTGGAACGGACCCGCTTCCTCCGTGCCACCAAATGCTCGAGCCTGCCCGCCGAAATAGGTGTTGTTGATGTTCTCCATAGCCTGAGCCAGCAACCCAGTCGGAGTTCCAGCGATGGCCCCAGCAATGCCAGGACCAGTGTTCAATGCGCTCAAAACCTGGTCGAGGTAGCTTGGCTGGGGCGCAGGAGTGGGCAATCCCGCAGCGATCGACTGCTCAAAGTCCCGTATGTCGGGGGCGGGCGCAGGAGCAGCTATGCCCGTGGCAAGCTCAAAGTCTCCAACGGTGGGGACCGCAGCCGGTGCATCCAGTCGATCCAGCGCATTGCGCTCTTCCTGCACAACTGGCGTGTTGATGAAGTCGCCATAAAGCGATGTGGGCGGACCAAGCGGCGCACTCGCAATGGATCCGCCCTGGGAGGAATCTTGCGAAAGCTCAACCGGCGCAGGAGCGCTAGCAGATGCGCTTTCCATGTAGCCACCGAGCTGCCCGCCAAAATCAGACGGACCAGCCGATCGTTCGTCAGCAGAACCAAAATCCCCCATGCCATCAGTCTGGCCCCCCTCACCGCCACCAGCGTCGGTGCCACCCGCGTCGGTGCCGCCGCCATCCCCGCCGCCGTCAACCTCATACTCGCGCAACCCGGTTTTGGGGTTAGTGCTTCCACGCCCACCCAAGGCCTTCAAAAGCGCCTTCTCACGCGGCATGACATGCGCCACCTCCGTGTCCTTGCCACGGCCATGCTGCCGTACAACCTCCAGAGCTTCTGCAAGATTCATGCTGCGCTTCATGTCACACCAACAGGTTGGGGTCTTGGATCACGCGGCCCAATGTCATCAACGCCATGTCGTAGCCCTGAGCGCGGCCGAGGCTCAGAAGGTCATTCGCCCCACGATACCTGTGGAGCGGATCCTCCTTCTTCAGCGCCTTGATCATCTCCTGCGTTACAGGGTGCCGGCGCCAGGACTCGATCTCGTCAGCGTCAAGCTTCACTTCTTCCTCGCCGCTCGCATGTTGTCGATCATGTTGGGGTAAGGACGGCCAGCAGCCTTGGCCGCAGCCTTGGCAGAAGACTTCTGCGCGGGTGACAGTTTCTTCGGTTTGCCAAGAGACTTGGGGCGATTGCGATCCCAGATCGGCTTCTTCATGTCAGCACTTCCATGCACGGAGGGACTTGTTGATGCGGGAGTTGGGGTCGTTGGCAGTCTTGGATGAGGTAAGTTTCTTTTTCATGCCTTCCATCCTGGCGCAGAATGACCGCTTGCGAGGACCACCTTCCGGCTGTGGAGGCTTGAGCGTGCCGCCGGTCGCGGCCTTGTAGCTGGCGCGCCCCTTGGCATTCAGCCCGCCTTTCGGATTCTGACCGGCTTTACGCTGCCATGCTGGTGTCTTAGCCATAGGTGATCCTTTCGCGAGGAATGTACGTCAGGTTCTTAGGGGAGGGTATCTCCCCTTGATCACACAATACCAAGCGCGACCAGGACCGCAATCTCCTCATCGATCGCTTCAGACCTGATCGTATATCGCCGACTGGTCGAGGCGTTAACCTCCTCGATCAGCTTCTCGGCCTCTGCCGACTTTGGCGGTTCCGGCGGCGGATTGGGGACGGCCTCGACAAGATCAGGCGGCTCTTCCAACCGGCGCAAAATCTTGCGGATCTTGCGGGCGTCGCGCCTGTCCAGACCCTGCGCCAGCATTCCGGCGAGCTTGTCGCCACGGACGTTCTCGGCGGGGCCTATGTCCCGATCGTTGACAAAAACAACCGGGGCTTCCGTGTTGGTAGCGCGCAGATAAACGCCTGGGCTGACCTGGCGGATGAAGGTGCCAGGGCGACGCTGGTAGGACGCCCAGCGGGCCAGTTTAGTGGGGACGGACGCAGCGCCGCCAACAGCCTTTGCCTGTGCGGAAGCGGTCGAAGATCCACTGGCAGACGCCGCAGTGGAGGCAAATCCAATGAACGATCCCTCCGCAGAAACCTGTGCCGAACCTTCAGCCAAAGCGGTTGCAGCGGCGGTAGATGCACCTGTCGCTGAAACGGTAGCAATGCCATTGGCGGATGCAGAGGCAGACTGGGTGTTGTCAACAGCAGAGCCCTGTGCGCTGACGGTTGCCAAGCCAGATGCGTTTGCGGTTGCGGAGGAAACGCCCGCGCCTTGCCCGCTGACAGTGCAAGTTCCGGTGGAGAGGGCGGTAGAGGAGAATAGACTGGCTCCAACCGCCGAGACCGTCGCTTCGCCAGTAGCAGATGCCGCAGCGCTAACAACGCTTCCGCCACTCACAAACGCAAGTAATGGTGCGCGAATGCGAAGCATCTCAGTCCCCGATCAGCGGCGGGCGGTTAACAAAGGGGTGGTCGGCGTTTAAGCGTATCGCCCATTTGTGCGACAGATAGCCCTCAAGGGCCAATCTTCTTGGACGCGACATCTCAACGCCAAACCACAAAACTTCAAGAATCTCGCCAACAAATGCTTGGGTGGAAATACCGCCCAAGTGCGCGGGAGTCTGCCCCCCAGTTGACGTGTAAGTCCCGACCGCCGATCCGTTTTCAAAAAACGACCCCGAGCCGCGCCCATCCATAACAAGGATGTACTTCAGTCCGTTGTCGGACAAAATCGTTCCGGTGCTAGGCTCCGCTCCGCCGCCAAAGGTTCCCCAAGCCAGGTTGTTTGTCCGCGCGAGCAACATAGAACCGCCACTTTCGTTGGCACAAAGGCCCTTGTACCCACTTCCGCCCGTTAATGTCCCCGGCGTTACCGCCGCAATGATTGATATTTGCTGATTTCCTGGCGATGAAATAAGCATAGGCCCAGTGCCGCTAAAATAGCACGCGTTCAACCCATTTTGCGTTTTCAGTGTTGCGGTTCCGCCAGAAGCGTGCCTACTGTTTCCACTACTGTCTCGCCACTGAGAGATAGTGCCGCCGGAATGAGAAATTGTAGATAAGTCGGCAGCGTTCCACCACGCGGTTGGCAGCAAAGCCGCAGGTGTCCACAGCCGCCCCTGTAGGTAAGCATTGTCTCGAGGATCAATCCCTCGCGGCATCAAGAAACATCTTCGTTGTAGGGAATCATGTACAATTCGTTGCCAGCAGCGTTCAATGTCGCGCCAGAGTTGTTCACCAGACTGAACCGGATGCTGAATGGGTACAGACGCACCAACGGGATGATTGCGGTCTTCGCCGCTGATCCAACCACCAGGGGGACAACGTACAAATCGCCCCCAACTTTGTCAGATGTGTCAGTGCCGTCATTGAGCGTCGCCCGCAAACTTACAGACCCGCCGGTTGTGCTGTTGATGCTGCCAAGCTTGATCGTCGCCGCTGCGTACAGGTTCCGCAACGATGAGTTGTCGTAGGTGACGACAGCACTTTCTGAGCCATTCCCCAGAGAGTTTGCTACGGTCGATAAAATGTTTGAGCTTCGTCCACTGTTGCTGGACCACCTCGCGACAGCCATGTCAATCCTCCGTGATAATCGTTCCAGAGAGGATGCGCGGGGTTACGCCAGTGCTGATCGAGATGACCGGCGTCAACGTTCCCTTGTACAAAATCTTGCCCGTGCCAGACGACGCCGTTCCAACCGAGAAAAACGCCGCAGTTGTCGTCGCGCCACCCGTCGAGGCTGCAAAGTCCAAGTTTGCTGCCAACCCGACCGTATTGCCAGACACTGGGAACGCTGCCGAGGTTCTCACAACAGACGCACGAGCGTAGGAAGTGTAGGAAATCTCCGACGTAGACTGCGTGCCAGCTTCGCCAGGATCAGCCGTATGAAGGGCAAAGAAGAACTCTCCAAGAGGCGACGCAGTTGCATTGACCGCAATGTTGGCAATCGTGCCGCCGTTGAAAATCAACTTTAGCAGATCGTTCTCAAAAACATCACCCTTAGACATCAACTCTCTCCTTCATGCTTGATTGTAACTTCGCGAGGCTGAGCAACTATCTCAACCTTGCGCGGATCAGATGTGATCTTTACCTCACGGGGCTCAGAAACAATCTTCACCTCTTTCGGGCCTGACATGGCCGTGGTCATGACTTTCATCATTTCAGCCATCTGCTTGGCGCCGTTCTCGGTCGATTGAGCCGCAGCCTGTTGCTGCTCACGGTTGCTCTGCGCTTTGGCCTGTTCAGCCTCACGCTTCACATCCGCGTCCATCATAATCTTCTCGCGATCGATCTGAGCTTGCAGTTGCAGCTTCATGGTCGCCAGTTCCCGCTCAAGCATGAGCTTCTCCTGGGCGATAGAACGCTCGTTCTCCAGACGCATCTGGGCCATCATGCGCTCGCCATCGATGCGCATCTGCTGGAGCATCTGGTCCCCTTGCATGCGAGCCGCTTCCATCTGGCTCTGGATCTGCTGCTTCTGCTGCTCAAGCGCCAGTTCCTGTTGGGCAGTCTGCGCCTCGAGTTGAAGCCTTTGCGCCTCCATCTGCATCTTCTGCTGCTCTGCCATTGCCTTGGGATCAGGCGGCGGCGGCGGGATTTCCTCTGGGCTGCGCGGGAGCAAGGAGTCAATCGACTCAATCTCCATCTCCTCAAGCAGCCGGCGCGAGACCGACAGAAGCGCTGCCGGGTTCTGGGCGATCAGCGGGTTCTTTGTGGCGAAGTCAAACAGGAACTGCGCCTTCTGCAACCGAGACTGTTGGCTCGCCAACCGAGGATCAGCGATCGGAAGGATCATCATGTCCTGGATAAAGTCGTCCGCAGTCACCTTGCTCTGCGTAATGCCGTCAGGGCTCATGACGACAAACGACTCGTACCCACGGAAATACAGGCTGTTCAGCCGGTAGATCTTGTTCAACTCCTTGCTCCAGGAATTGAGCAGGAACTCCTGGACCGACGTGAAGACCACCAAGGCCTGGTCAATCAATTGCGTCACGGTGGATGGCTGCAACACCTTGCCGACATCACCGGAAACCGCATCCGTCGTCGCGCCAATACGCTGTGCCCTGGCCTCCAACAGGCTGATCGCCTGCATCACGGTAGGCGGCGGCGGACTGAAGGACAGTGTCTTGATGCCCTTCTGGATGTCGTCCGTGCTGGCCGAAACCGACTTGAACGAACCGAGTTCGATCTTCACGGGCCCCTTGCTGATGTTAAGGCTCTCAGAGATGAAGCCCGACATGTTGCCGGCGATCGACAAGGTCGTCGCGTCAATGAATTGGCGCAGTAGCTTGTTGATGGCGATGTTCGTGTTGCCCAGCATAAAGCCAAGCCCAAACCCGTAGAAGCCATCAGGATTCACCAGGAACCGATAGTGCGTGTACTCCTCGATCGGCAACCGCCCATCAGTCGGCCGGCCAGTCTTATCGACTTGGTAGCGGACCTCAATGCGGAGCAGTTCCTCAGACGTGACATCGACCCAAACTTTGTAAGGCTCTGCAATCCCATCCCCGTCAAGGTCGAGATCCCGGTGCTGCTCAATGATCTGGGCGTAATCTTCGCTCTCGGCTTGGGTCTGGACAATGCCGGTATCCTGATCGTTCTGGTCTTGGATGGGCGACCTGAGCTTGCCGATGACCATTGGATCTGGCGCGACAAGGAAGTAACCCTCGCCAGCACGGATCCGGCCTTCGTTCAAAGGGAGATGGATCAACTCGGTCTTGCGCTGCACGTCCTCGATGTTGACGGGACCGGCGCTGTAGGGAACGTACAAATCCTCTGCACGAACAGGACGCACCACGATCTTGTTCATAACCGGGTCAAAGTAGGTCTTGCTGAAGTCAGACCCATGGACCGCGACGCGCAACAGCATCGCCGCCTTGTCCTCCTTGTAGGACTGGTCCTTCACGAACAGAGACCATTGCAGAAACTGCCCAACCCGTTTTGCCCGAGCAACAGCATCCGGCCCCTGTTCCCCGACAGGGATTGCAGCCACAGGCATCCGAGACGGGAAAAACGACTTGTATGCCCTGGCCTGGAAGCTGTTGCAGGCCTCTGTCAGCAAGCCGAGACTTTCGGTTGAACTGCCTTCCCAGGGGCGGGAAATGGCATAGTCCTGCTGGTTGTAGACAGCCACCCAGTCGGCATGCATGGCATCCCAGCCAGAACGGCTTTGGCGATCGGACTCAAAGTCCTCAAGGCAGACCTGAGCAATCTGCCGGCGCTCTTCAGCCCCGAGGCTCTCCGCAACATTGACCAGGAACGCAGAAAGGGCTTGCCGCTTCCGGCGCTTAACCTTTTCGCTGTCGCCTCGCCACTTGCGGTCTGTCATCCGAACGCTTCCTCAAACTTGGGCAACCGCCCCTTGGAGTTCTGCCACAGCCACGCCACCATCCCTGGTCCATGCGCATCCCAATGGATCCAAGGCACTTCTTGAAGGAACCGAGTGAAGTCTTGCGCCTGGCAGAGGATGTCCCGATCGGTCCAGAACATCTTCTTCTCAGTGCCGACCCCGACCTCCATAGCAAAGTACTTCTCGGTCCCGTCCTGGTGCCTCGCGTTCTTGTCGATCTTGCTCTCGTCTAGGTGACAGGAGTCAAACGCATAGAGCCCGATCGAGTTGAACCCGAGGAACTGCCACGCCAGGATCATAGCGCGGCCCGCCGACGATGATCCTCCCCCCATGAGCATTTTGCGGTGGTCATCAGGGAGGACATTCACCTCATCTGCCCCAACAGCCGCATGCCAGCCCCAAACATCGCCACCAGTCTCAAGCAGCCGCTTCGTGGTCGAAGGATCGACCATCGATGCCACGAAGTACCGCACGCCAGGGTAAGCCGCCGGCAGAAGATCCGCCCTTTGCTCCCCATGCGTTGAGACCCCTTCATGGGGACGCGGGTCAAGCATGACGCAGCCAAATGGGATGATCCCTTTCTGTAGCAATTTGCCGTGCGAATGCTTCACGCAGAAAAGAACTGCCCCGTCCTGCACCTCTTTGCGGATCGCGGCCAACGTCTCGGGCATCTCAAGGGATGGGCCGGCAGAAACGATGATCGCCCGCTTGCGATGAGGGAGCACCGACCGGACCCATTTGGGAATCAACGACAGGTTCGCCTGAATGTTGGCCTGGATCTGCTCGTTCGACACACAGTTCTGCGTCTGAACCAGCATGTTGGTCGTGTAGCTCCCCTGGGTGATCTTCTTCATCTGGTCTTTGGTCACGACCCCCATCGGCCGCGCGCGAAACACGGGCAAGGACGGATCGAACGCAAAGTCTCGAGGAACCGCAATGTGGACGTACCCACCCTCTGGCACGACCTCAATGCTCTCGAAAGCCACCAGGTCCGTGACGACGTTATTTACGCCAAACCGGGTCGTATCAACGTGCCGGCCGGCAACATCCTGCGAATACCAGCCGTGGTAGATGATCTGCTTGCCAGAAAGCTTGGCGATTGCCGCCGAGATCTCCTCCACCGGTCTCATTGTGCAGTGCAACACAACCAGATCTTCTTCAATGGTCTCAGGCACTTGATCGGTGCGCACGACCCGAGCGGTCCTGCCGTCCAAAAGCTTGGCAAGGATCTCGGCGTTAGTCATGTTGGCCTTGCGGGCTCCCTTCTTGTGGACGAAGAACTCGTCCAGAATCGAGGCCTCGAAAGCATCAAGCCCGTGCGGACCAGTCCCTACCGGACAAAGATCCTCCCAGACTGAATCCTTGGACTGGATGTGCGCCACCAGCATGGCCATGAACGCATGGCTGTCGTGCAGCTCAGAAAGCTGCAAGATCTGGTCGGTTTCATAGAAATCGATGTACGACCTCAAAAAATCCAACCCCTTTGCCCGCAAATTGAAAGACATGAAACCGCATTCGGGGTGCGGAGCGCTGCCAGCACGCGACAGCAAAGCGCCGTCCTTGTCCTGCGGGCAGATCTTGAGCAGGAACTCGATACTTGGCGCCTTTCGCGTCTCAATGTCGCCATCCAGCCAAATCAGATAGTCGTAGCCATCCGATCGATCGGCGCCAGCCTTCAATGCATAAATCTTGTGGCAAAAGCGCAGCAAATCCTGCCGATAGTCGTATCCTGGCAGCGACGCATCCATTCTGCGATCTGCATGCCGCTCCTTGAACGCAGCAAATGCAACGTCGTCTTGCAGCATGGCATCTGTCACCACCAGAAGCTCCATGCATTCCGGCCACTGGCGTGCGGTCTCGACAAACCGACGCCCATAAAGCTCGTAGCCGGTCTCAGACCAACTCGTAACAACCAATAGTTTCATTCAAACTTCCCCTTTTCCTTGAGCATGTGATCAAACTCAGCCATCCACCATCCGGCGTATGGCGCTTCCATCATGTTCTCGAACCAAGGCCCGCCATCGGTGAAGTGCATCACCCTGGGCTTGATCGATGCCGGCGTATGGCCGACCAGAAAGTTCCAGCCGTGCTCCAGGCCACCGATTTCTTCGTCCTTGAGCCACTCAAATCCATGCAACTGCCCTCCCGTCGCCGTGTTGACGTATTGGGACGTGAGAGCGCGATTGGCGGCATGGCCGCAGTTCCACAGCATCACCGAAGACCAGTTCTTGCGGGGATACGGTTGCTGCGCTTGGCCGTCCATCTTCACCTTGTTGCGCGGGATGTGGTTGTGCTTCACGCACATCACGGCAAACCGATCGTCCACAGCCTCGATGAGCTTGGCAATGTCGTCCAGCCACAAGACATCGCAATCGGTGAACAGCGCCCAGCCTTTGTACCGCTGAAGGTAAGGGACCAGGAACCGCGTGAACGCAAACTCCGTCGAGAACGGCCGGCCATCGATCGCATCAATCATCCGCCCGTTTTCGTCGGTCATCCACTTGCGGGTAAACGTGTGGTCGGTGCGCAGTTCCTTGTGCTTCAGCGCGCGCACCACCAGAGGGTGTGTGGTCTTTCGCTGGCAAGAGAAAGAGCAGACATCAAAAGCGTCCTTCTCCCGTGTGTCGTAGCCAATCCAGTACGGGAACGGATCCATCATTTGCCTCCGTGATCAAACTCGAGGACGATCTCTGGACCAGAACGAGCCGTGGCTTCTATGAACCCGCGCCACCAGTCCTCAGAACGAATCAGCAGATGCGCATTGCGGCCGTCTGGCAGGGTTTTCTTTGCTGGATAGGTGGCAATCGAGAAGAAAGCAAACCCCTTGGCGCGGATCGTCACGTCAAAGATGACGCCGGCCGCTTCCTTGGGCTCAAGGTGCTCAAGCACGTCACAGCAGATCACCCCGTCAAACTTGACCGCCAGGGCATTCGGAAGAACATCTATGCCAGGGACCGCAGGGTCATACAGAGTCGGCATCGGCACTCCCCAATCCTCATGCAGCTTGGCCTCATGGTACTGCATGCCCTTGCCACAGCCAAAATCCAGCAGCGTCTGGGCGCCATACTTGTCGATCAAAGCCGTAATCGTGGCTGAGTTCTTCTTCGTAGAGTGGCCTGGGAAGAACCCCTTGGCATGCATCTCTCTATACAGCGGCAAGGTGCTCATTGGATCTTCTCCGCGACCACCCACATGTCGCGCCCCTTCTGGTGGTATTTGGCGTCATGGCTGGCTTCCTTGATCCAGAAGCCGGCATGGTTCAGTTCGCGGATGAACTCCGTGACGGTCCAGACGTACCTGTGGGTCTCGTAGTCCAGCCGGTCCCACTGGTTCCCGTAGAACTGGGTGCGGCCCATGTTCTGCAAACCGATCGGTGTCTGAATGTGCGGCGCAGAGCGCCCCTTCAGATACCACTCAATGCACTTGTCGAGATCCGGCATTTCAACGACCAACAAGCCACCAGGCCGCAGTTTGGCAACCCAGTGCGCGAGGTTGTCAATCGTCTGCCACCGGGAAAAGTGCTCAACCACATGGACAAGCAGGATCTGATCCACAGACTCGTCCCTGACCGGCAAGTCGCAGATGTCGGCCTTCACGTCGTAGACCGAGCCGGTTCTGCTCGTGTCGGCGGGGTCGTAATCATACTTGTCGATGTTGACCCATCCCGGCAACGGACGCCCTCCGCAGCCAAGGTTGAGCTTCAAAGGGGCAAGCCCCTTTGCTTCAGCATAGTCGTTGACAATCATCGCTGAACCAGCCGCGCAAAGGTGGACCACTTCATGTAGACCCTGGGCTCGTTCTCGGGCTTGAACGGCTCAGGATCAATCCGCACAACCAGAACATCCGCCCGCCCAAGCCATCGCTCCCCAGTCGCCCAAGCGTCCTTCTTGCGTTGCTTTGCCTCGACCAACACGCGCGTGCCGTCCTTCAACACGGCTTCGACATCGTGCGGGAAAGCATCAAACGCCCCAGAGCCAGGTTGCCGGCGAGCCATCAGGCCCAAATCGGTCATCCTGTCCTCAATCCATTTCTCAAGCTTCCGGCCCTTGGCCTTGGCCGACTTTGCCTTGATCATTGCGTCACCCCTTTCAGCTTGATCTCGCCGTTCTCAATCATGTGAAACAAAGCCAAGCCAGACTCCATCTCCTCAACCGTGAAGTTCCGGCCAGCAAGGTAGGCAAGAGCAACCTCTCGCTCCCGACCGGCATACGTAAACTCCCTGTCCCACCAACTGGTCGCCGTGGTCATCATGATCGGAATCCCACGCTGCAAGCACTCAACCGCAACCGTGCTGTTGAAGCTTACAAACCCGCCGATCGACTGGTAGAACGCATTGTCCTTTGCCCCCTTGGGCACAACCTTGATCTCACAATCCGGCGCAAGATCCTGTGCCCGACGCATCCACATCACGTCAAAGTCAGGCGGCAACCGATAATAGTCCCGCATGAACTGGCTGGGCGGCTGGTAGGCAATGAACCGTGAACGGTCGAACGAGATCGGCGGGAGCAATTTGAACACACCACGGTCCATCAACTGCCGAAACCGCAACGCATCCCGCGTAGTCGGCGTCTTGAACCTGTTGGCCTGGCTTCCCGACGAAAACCGATAATAGCCATCCAATGCCGTAGGGCTCGAGGAGCGATCGAAGTGGCCATGATCGACGTGGATCCAGTTCCGGCCAGCCTCGTCGCATAGGGCAGCTAATTGCTCCCCGCCGTAGAGAATGCCGTAGTGCATGTTGTTCACTGCCAAGTTTTCGCCACGCGGCACGACACCCCAGTCCAACCACACATGCCGAGCCGGTTCTGCGCCAAAGAACGCGCTTGCAAGGGCCTCTCCGGTTTGATGTGGCGCACCCTGCGGCACAAAGAACCTCAACAAATGGTTCATGCCACAGCCCTCACCTTGAAGCGCATGTCCTCGTACCGGTTGCCCCGCATCCGCTCGCTCCACCTGTCCTCTGGGTCAAAAGCAAGCTTGCCAGCAAAGTTGTAGACCGTCATCCGGCCGTCGTCGCCGTCAATGTTCTGCTTAAACAAAATGCCCTGCTGCACCAACGCAGTCAGGTTTCGCGTCGCAGAGTACCGACCCAGCCCCGTCTCATCCATCACGTCAACAAGCCGGAACGGCGCCCGCATCTCGCGCAGCGCTTCAATAAAATCTTCCATCATTTGCCCCTTCTAGACCGCACGGCGTAAGGGTCGCGGATCACGGCCCCCATTTCCTGCGCCATCTCGGCCATTTCCTGATTATACCTGTCCTCGCGCGTCTTAACACCAGCAAAAGTGGCCAATCCAAACGCGACTTCGTCGTAAATGTGGTCCTCCTGCATGCGCGTCGCCGGCCCCTTGTCAGGCTCCATGGTGTCAAGCACCAGACCTGGCACCGTGCGCCAGAAATGCCTGCAATTGTCGGTCACATAGAACATCGGCCGAACAACGCCATCGTCATCCGGCTTGCCATTCAACCGATCGATGACCTCCGTGTAGTTCGCCTTTCGATCGCGCCGGCCCTGACGCAGCGTCAGCTTGCCGCTCGTCGCCGTTCTCATGTTCTGTTGCGGCGATGGGCCGTCCTGGCTCGCCCACATCTGCGGATCCGCCACCCGCACATCAATCGGCGGCAACTCCATCTCCTGCTCGATGCGCACAATCTCCCGCGCAACCTCCGAGCTACTCATCCGGCAACCCATGTCAGCCTCGCCAGACCACCCGTACCACTCGGCAAATCTAACCAACGCCCCCTTGGGCAGTCGGACCTCTGGATACCCCTCCCTTGCCTTCAGTACCGCCCCCTCGCTCACCACGTACCAGCCGATCGAGAAAGGCTTGGCTGTCCCCCAGTCCATAGCCATGATGTGTGTCCAATGCCGGGGTGGCTTGAAGTGCCGTACCATATGCTTCCCCCGCTCGAGCATGCTGAGTGCTGCCCCAGCCACCACATCCCAGTCGCCGTCTCGCAGAGCCTTTGCCCGCTCCGCTGACAAGGCTGTAAAGCTTCCCTCATAGCTATCCACGTCCAGGTAAGGGTTGTCGTCCATCCGAGCCGGGATGTAGATGCTCTTCCACCCCTTGCTCTTCTTCGTCGCCGTGGTCCGATCCGAAAACATGTGCATCGGAGGCGCCTGCTCGATGAACACCTCCCGCAACAGGTTGTGCGCCGGCCCACCAGGGTTGCTGCCAATCACAATCCTCGGGAACATCCCATCCTGCTCCGGTACGTACCGGCCTAACCGCACCCGAGTCCGCAAGAACTTCAACTGCTCAGGCAGAAACAAAGCCCCCTCGTCCACCCCCAACCAGTGCATCTCCGCACCCTGGTACTTGAAGATGTCCGCCAGATCCTCCGCAAAGCAAAACTGCAAGAACGCCCCGTTGTAAAACGTCAGCTTCCGATCCGTCTCCTTCCACGTCGCCACCTCAGGCGGGATCCCCATCTGCTGGATCGGAATCAGGTGATTGTCCTTCAACTCAGGGTACGTCCGCCGAAACAAGTACGCCTGCAAGCCAGGGTTCTGGAGGCAGCTAATCAGCCCATCCATCCTCAGCGCATGGCTCTTCCCACCCCCAGCAGCACCCCCATACAAAATCTGCCGCGCCCGTACCGCATGCAGAACCGTCTGCTTATCATTTGGACGGTAGTCCAACGACCACGTCGCCATCCTTGCCTCCAGGCGTCACATCAATCACCCCAGCACGCGCCGCAATCGACTCGTCTCGAGCAACGTTGATCTCAATCACAAGCTTCTCACCACCCCCCTGTTCCTGCCGAAACTCCTCCCGAGCAGCACTCCGCTCAAGCAACCAGGCCGCAGCACGCCAATCCTCGCTCCCACGAACCTTCGCAACCAAAGGAGCCGCAGCCAAAGCCCGAGCACGACGAACAATCCCATCCAAACGAGGCTCACGCCGGCGCCACTCAACCAGTCGCGAAAACTCAACCCCAGCCGACTCACATGCCATCTGAATCGGCATCCCCCCCTCAATAGCCTCCAACGCTCGAGCCATCTCCCCAAAAGGAAACCCCCGACCCCAATTCGGATCCTCAACCCCAGCCAACAAATCAACCCACAAAGCCAAGCCACCCCCATACCCGCCAACACTCACAGGTCCATCCCCATCCTTGCGCATCACAGCCTCCCGCTTCCCAAGATCCCAACCAGAACTCAACTCCCCCAAAACCCGACCACCAACCCCATACCGCCGCCAAAGCCAGTACTCCCCAGAACCAGCCTCCCACAGCACTCGCAATAGCTCAACGTCGCGGCCAATCTCAACCGCACTCGAGTACCCGCGCGTGTGACGGTAAAGCCGAGGGATCGGTATTTGGTTTTTTTTATACATCGCGACACCTCCTCCGTGCCAAGCGTGAGGACATGCCCGTAGCCTTTGCACTCGCGCTTGTCAAAACCCCAAGCCGGGGGGGGGGCCTGCTTCGCCGTCGATCTCGACCCCCTCCCCCTCCCCCCTGTCGATCCGGCGCGGGGCGGCGCGCGTGGGCGAGGCTGGGCCCGGCCTGGGCGTGGGCGTGCGGTAGAGCGCTGGGAGCGGGCGAAGCGGGCGATGGGCGGCGCCTGGGCGCGGGCGAGGGCGGGAGAGCGCGGGGCGGCGGGTCAAGCTCGAACGCCCGGCATTGTGCGCTGCAACAAGGATTGCGCGATGACATGTTGCACCGCAGCATAGACCTGGTCGCGATAGATCGCGAGACAGAGACCGCATCAGCTAGAGCGGCGTTGTCTCCCTTGACGCCTCTCCCTTCCTTAGTGTCTTCCTCGATAGGGTATGAGGGATAGAGCCGGGGCATCTTTCTTTGCCCTCGCCTTTGATGCGAGCGGACACGAAAACCGTTTGACGCCGGTCACGTCGTGCGTCATAACGACGTTGGCAATCCCGCCGCTCGAAAGGAAACGCTCATGCCTCTTCTGGACGCACTTATCATCATCGGAACTGCGCTGGTCCTGCCGTTCTTTCCGGCCATCTTCGATGCCGTTGTCTCACTGCTGGCAGACTGACTAACGGGGCGGCTCTATGCCGCCCCTTCCTTCCTTTAATCGAAAGGGGTTTCGATGTTTCACTCTGTCTTCCGCGACTACCCTCTTGCCGATATTCCTCCGGTCCCGTCGGGATGGCGCGACGTGTCATGGAAAAATGACGCTTGCCCTTGCTGGGAAGTGTCGTCGCAAGGCGAGACGCTCTATGTGTTCGCCGACTATGCCGACGAGGATAAGCGCGATTACGGTCCGGGCGTCGCACGCTTCTCCGTATCGTCCGTGATGGGATGGGACGGGTCTCGCGTCACGGTTTTCGATACCGACAATTGGGACGAACTGATCGCCGTCCTCGAAATGCCGCGCCTCCCTGTTTCCCTTAGCGGCGACGTCGAGATAGGGCGCGCTCCGACCGCATTGTGGGCGTGGCTCATTGCCGCTGATTACGTCCAGACGTATCGCATGGGCGATTTGGGATGGCGATTGGGGAAGCGCGCCCCGTCTGGGACGTGGATTGATGATGGCGGGGAAACCGTCAAGGGATGGGTTGTTCCTCTTCTGCCGCAGGGAGACGACGCATGATCGCCTATGACCGCTTGCTTTCGACCGATAACCCGAAAGCCGCGAAAGCCGCCGATTACGGTTGGCTCAATGGCATTCACTATATGGCACCAGCGAGCCTCAGCGGCTTCAATCTCTGCGCCCGTTCTACGCCTCAATGCGAGGCTCTGTGCCTCGGCTGGCAAGCCGGGCAAGCCTCGATGGTTGCGGATCCGAGCGACATGAATGCCGTTCGCTTGTCCCGCATCGCCAAGGCACGCGCATACATGGCCGATCGGCAGAACTACATGAATATGCTGTGCCGATCGATCGCGCGGCTTGAACGCCAAGGGGAACGTCTCGGCTTGCGGGTTTGCGTACGGCCAAACGGATCCATGGATATACCGTTCGAGCGCGTTCCCGTGACATGGCAAGGGACACGCCACCCGAACATCATGTCGGCATTCCCTAACGTACAGTTCACCGATTATACAAAACGTTGGGAGAGGTTCGAGCGGCCGCTTCCCGCCAACTACCATTTGACGTTCAGCCGCGCCGACGGGAACAGTGAGCGGGCATTGATGCTGTTGGATCGAGGCATCAATGTCGCTGTCGTCTCTCGTCGGCACAATCCGAAACAGGGACGCTACCTAGAGCAATGGTGCGGGCACGCGGCCATCAACGGAGACGAGCACGACTTGCGGCACCTTGACCCGCAAGGTGTCGTCGTCGCCCTCTCGCCGAAAGGCCCAGCCGCAAAGCGGATGGCGCGCGCCGACATGACCGGTGAAGGATTTATCCTGTGATAAAGACGCAATTAGTAAGGCGCGCGAAGTGGGTATGCGTCGGCGTTGCGCCGTTCATCGCATCGCACCATTGCGATGACGCTCGCGACGAATTGGTGCGCGCGGCAAATATCTACGGCCGGGAACCTGACCGGGTTTGGCGCGGTCGGCGCGGGATCATCGCCGCATGGAAACACGCGCGATTGTTCATCGTCGCGCCTGAATCGGGAGCATAAGCATGCTTCGAGCCTTCATTGACGGGATCGCTTTTCTGGCCATGATGGGCGTTATCTGCGCCCTAATCGTGTTCGTCGCTTAGCAGCACAGAAAGCGATCTAGGGGGGGGCGGTAGCAATGCCGCCCCCTTTCGTTTTGGCGCGCCTCAGACCCATCCGACCAGGCCGCCCCATGCAATCGAGCGTCCCCAGGCACGCGCGAGCTACACAGCGCCGATCACGCGAGGCCAGGGCTCGCGCCCGCACCGCTGACATGCGATCGATCGAGCGCTATCGGGTGGATCGAGCCATGCAATAATAGATTACCGCGCGCGGCCAGCTATGCGATAATACCCTACATATGATGATAGGATACCGCGTATACAGGGCTACCGGATGTTCCGGTGAGAAAGGGAGAGACGACATGGCATTGTTCGAGATCACCGCAGCCGCGATGAAGTACATCGAGGAGGCGCATAACCTCACCGACCTCTGGACCCGCATCCTCGAGGTCGACAAGCTGCTCACGTACAAGGCTTGGGAGGCGCTTGACTTGACCGACCTCCCGACGTTCGGCGGGGAACCGATCCCGGTGACCGCAGGCGTCTGGTCCTGGGACCGCGACCGCGTGCTGGTCTCATCCTGGCTGACCGGCGAGGATGATGCCGCTGCGTTCACGTTGGTGACGCGCGCGCAGCTCGAGCTGCTGGTCGGTGATCGCCGCGTGCGCTCTCGGATCGATGGCGACACCGGAACCGTCGTCCGCATCGAAGGCCACCATGCGGTCGTGTCCTGGGATCAGGGCATCCGTCTGCCCGCGCTCGTCGATGACCTTGAGAGGATCTGATTATGAACCCAACCGCAGACCAGTTGATCAAGCGCAGCATCTCGCACAACGAGATCGCTCACGCCGACTACGAGGCAGGGCTCATGTATGAGCTTGACGCCGCGTGCGACGACTGCGCCGAAACTGCCCAGACCGTCGAGTTCTGGGGCGATAAGGACGGCTCGACCTGGCGCGTCCATCTCCACAATACGTGAAAAGGGAGTTTTCTTATGATTACACGGTTTAGCTGCAATTTTCTGTATCCGCGCCCGGAAAGCATCGCCGCGCGGTACGTCTACCCGCTCGAAACCGGGGATAAAACCGCTGCGCTTGACGCAATGGTGGTCGAAATTGATGACCTCACGCTCATGCTGACCGAGGAAAACGCCGCGAAATTGGCGTCCGTGCTCGCGGGCGTCATCGCTGCGCGGCAGAGCGAGGTGTCCAATGCATGACGTGCAGTCGGCCGAGGAAAAGGCCTGGCGGGTGATCGCCGCCGATATCGAGCGGAGGTTTGGCGTTACCGCGAACGATCTGCGGTCACGGCGTCGAACCACTGAGATCGCGCGGGTCCGAGCGGTGGCCATCGCCCTGGCCTACGACATGATCCGCACGACGACCCAGAGGGGCATTGCGGCCATGTTCAACCGCAGCGTCGCGGTCGTGAACTACTCGATCGCGATGGTCAACGCGGACAAGGTGCTGCTCAAAATGCATCACGAAATCAGAAGGGGGATCGAGCATGACGACGCGTTCAGAGCCGTCCGTTGACAAGGGCTGGGTCAACACCAAGACCGCCGCCTGGATCGCGAACACAAGCCCTTCGCATATCGCCCGCCTGGCCAAGACAGGGCGCGTTGCCTCGCAATGGGTCCAACACCGGGGGAAGCGTCAGTACCGCGTCCTCGAGGCTGATGTTCGTGCCTGGGCGAAGCAGAAAGACGGCGCCCATAACCTGACTGAGCCAGACCCGAGGATCGATAAGACGCTTTCGCGCGTCCTCAAGCTCTGCATGGCCGAGAGCCAGAAGACGGGGAACATCAGGGACATCTTCTTTCGGGCGGGCGTTCACCCAGGGAGCTACCGGAACTGGTGTCGCAAGGGGAACGCTACGTTCCTCTCGCTTCAAGCGGTCGCAAACGCCCTGGGCCACCGGCTTGTGCTCGAGCCGCTTGACACGCCGGTCGAAGAGTCGGAAGG
>SXGQ01181364.1_pt1 | contig 42859 bp, 32 predicted proteins | sample 3178371 | NCBI WGS metagenome assembly SXGQ01 (sample SAMN11356859, study PRJNA531348) | freshwater metagenome | isolation source: freshwater sample F1-20 | place: China: Fuxian Lake, Yuxi | collected 2017-12-25
CGACTTCAACAACGATGGCATCTTGGATTTAGTCACCGGTGCTGGCCCGGGTGGCGCTCCCCATGTCAAAGTTTTTGACGGCGCGACCAATGCTATCCTAAGCCAATGGTATGCCTATCCAGCATCTTTCACCGGTGGTGTTTTTGTCGCAGCAGGCGATATTGGCAACGATGGCAGCATCGAAGTAGTCACCGGCGCAGGCCCAACCGGCGCTCCCGTCGTCGCAGTCTGGGACCCTTATACCGGCGCATTGCTTTCACAGTTCATGGCCTACGCAGAAGATTTCACTGGTGGCGTTCGCGTTGGTGTGAGCGATGGCAATAGTGATGGTACCTTGGATCTTCTCACCGGCGCTGGCCCGGGTGGAAGCCCTGAAGTCAAAGTCTTCAGCTTCCCAGCATTGGATCTGCTGTTCTCTTTCTTTAGCGGCGAACCCACGAATACCGGTGGCGTATATGTCGGGTGACAGCAAATAAATTCGAATTAAATTAAGAGACGCATGGAGCGCAGTCCATGGGCTTTGATTCATTTATCTCTTAATCCCATTCCTCTCCGGACCCTGAGCATGTCGAAGGGCTGCATCATCTCCGGACCCTGAGCTTGTCGAAGGGCTGCATCATGCCCGGTCCCTGAGCTTGTCGAAGGGCTGAATCTTTTCCGGACCCTGAGCATGCCGAAGGGCTGCATCATGCCCGGACCCTGAGCTTGTCGAAGGGCTGCATCATGCCCGGACCCTGAGCCTGTCGAAGAATTGCATCATCTCCGGCACCTTAGCATGTCGAAGGGCTGAATTCTGTCTAGCGGCTTAAAGAAAATGGAGCAAGAAAACTCATAAATCTGGCAGGAAATTTTATTTTTAAACGAACTAATGCAAAGCATCAATTTCAGGAGTTTTTTCATCTAATGGCTTGATACATTCTTAAATTTTTCGTCTAATTTCATAGAATTGAATCATAGTTTTAAATTACCAACGGTTTTTCTGAAAAGATTTATTATAAAGCCAAAACGAAAGGGTCACTAAATGAGCATCATCAAATCAATTCATGCTAGAGAAATCCTTGATAGCAGGGGAAATCCTACTCTTGAGGTTGATGTAACACTTGAAAATGGAGCCATTGGAAGGGCAGCCGTCCCAAGTGGGGCAAGCACTGGCGCTCATGAAGCAATCGAATTACGAGATAATGACAAAAAAAGATTCTTGGGCAAGGGAACTCGAAAAGCAGTTGAGAATGTAAACCACCATATTGCCGCCAAGCTTAAGGGCCATTGTATCTTAAATCAGGTTGGAATTGATCATCTACTTCTTGAAATTGATGGAACCCCCAACAAGGGAAATCTTGGAGCAAATGCAATGCTGGGTGTATCCATGGCCTGCGCTCATGCGGGTGCTGCGACCTCTGGTCTCCCACTTTACCGTTATATTGGCGGAACGAACGCCTGCGTCTTACCTGTCCCAATGATGAATATTCTCAACGGCGGCAAGCATGCGGATAACAATGTTGATTTTCAAGAATTCATGATCATGCCCCTTGGAGCGCCAACTTTTGCTGAAGGTTTGCGAATGGGAACAGAAATTTTCCATCACCTTAAAAAAGTACTGCACGACAAAGGATTGAATACAGCGGTGGGTGATGAAGGGGGATTCGCTCCAAATGTAAAAAGCACTGACGAGGCACTCGAATTCATATCAAAAGCTGTTGAAAATGCTGGCTACAAGCTTAATCAGGACATTTTTTTCGCTCTTGATGCGGCTTGCACCGAACTTTTCGAGGAAGCCAAACATAAGGGGAAAGAAGGTTATTGCTTCTTCAAAAGCAATCCTGACAAAATAATCTCATCTGACGAAATGATTGATTACTGGGTCAACCTTTGCAAGAAATGGCCCATCCGATCCATCGAGGATGGCTTATCTGAAGATGATTGGGCTGGCTGGAAAAAGCTCACCGCAGCCCTTGGCAACAAGGTCCAGATCGTTGGGGATGATCTTTTTGTGACCAACACCAAGCGGTTGGAGCGAGGAATCCAGGAAAAATCAGGCAATAGCATCCTCGTCAAGGTAAACCAGATTGGAACTCTAACTGAAACCCTGGAAGCAATTGAACTTGCCAAGAGGAATTGTTTCACCACGATCATAAGTCACCGAAGTGGCGAGACGGAAGACACAACGATTGCAGATATCGCGGTCGCAACCAATGCGGGGCAGATAAAGACAGGCTCCGCCAGTCGAACAGATCGCATAGCAAAATAAAACCAATTATTAATAATAGAAGAAAAACTTGGAAAAAAGGCCCGCTATGGAAAAGAAGTATGGCCCCAAGAAAGGCTTTAAACTTACAGCCTGCAAATGATTCAAAACATCTTTTTTTCCCTCACTGTTTTCCTGGGGGCCTTAGCCTTGGTTGTCGGCATCACCGGGCTGGCGGGCCCTCATTTAGTTTCAAGTTTACACTTTGATTTTCTCGCAGACAGGGGACTCGCGCGCATTATAATCGGCTGCGGAATCGGCTTGATTGCGACCGCGTTTGTTTTTTTCAAGTCAAAAAACCCTGCTGCTCCCAATGGAAAAGATCACTAGCATGGACTGGCTTTTTGAAGGTAGGGCAATTGTTTTTGGCAGCTTGATATGCATCTGGTTGGCATTACTGCTTGTTTGGATTTTTGCAAAATATAACCATTTCCCAGCAACAACCTTATTAGTGTTCATCCTGATTATTTTATATTTCGGCTTAGACAAGCTTGTATCAACCAACAAGGAAAATGTTGAATTGGTACTCTCAGACATATCTGATTTGACATTGAAAGGTTCAGTAAATTCAACACTTAAACATTTCGACGAACAATTCAAGACTGCAAGATCCACTGATTTGAAAGGCTTCAAGAACTGGTTGGCAACTCACCAAGCGGATAAATTCATTAAAAACATAATATTTTGGGATATAGAGGACATAAGCCAAATTGTGGGAGCAAAAACCACAAAAATAACCTGCTTGGTTAAAGTTAAAACAAGTTTAGATGGTTTGAGGGAGGGTATTTACCGCGTGGAATTTATATTTCAAAATAACAAGGATGGCCTGCCCACGATATTATCATTTCAAGTTTATGATCCAATCAATCAAAACAATCGCATAGAAATAGGAATATGAGGGCCAACCAAGGAAATGGCCCTCACAAATTCCCAGCGATTATTTTTGTGGAATGATCTTGATTGGAGGTGGTTCAGAATACCTCGTCACAACAGGGGCAGCCACGCCTCCCATATCACATGAGTCACAAGCATCGGGCCCCATTCCAGCGCGCATAGCAGCGCCACCATGCCTGTAATTCTTGTCTGCGTGTATCAAGTATCCCCATGGCTTGAATGTCAGCCCAACTCGATGACCGTTACAACCTGACAAAAGAAAGATTGTAAGAAAACCGGCAATCATCAATGATCTAAACTTCATGGCAGCCTCCTCAAATTGGAATTGATTCTGAATAATTCAGAATATCTCCTACACCACTGACTCTTAAGTTGTTGAAACAACCTTGGAACCAACACCCAGAAGGAACTTATATTCCTTAAATCTCACTAAAAGGAATATGCAGCCCAAATGGACAGGTGCAAGCAATCTTTAGATTGCAAACCGAAGGAGGAGCTAAAAAATGTTTAGAAAATTACGGTTATACAGATTCTAAGGAAGCCTGAGGCTTTATCTTTGGACACAATTGACCAAACAGGTTCAGAATCTGTAAACCGGAATACTTTCACGACATTATTTATTTACTGTGGCACGCAAACGGGAGCAGGCGCACAAACGGGAGCACAAGCAGGCGCGCACTGGGGCATTGGGGCGCAAGCAGGAGCATACTGTGGCATTGGAGGAGGATTACTATTGGAATGCCTGCGGCCAAAAAGCCCGGTACCCTCATGGCCCCAACAACCGGTATTTAAAATAACCAAGCCAAGAAAGGCAGACCTTACAATAAAAGCTTTCATGTTCACTCTCACTAAAAGCAACCAAAAAACAAATTTCAGCAATCCTATTTAAAGGCGCTGTCGCCAATACAAATTGGCAGATAACTTTTATTCACTGTAAAAAAAAGACCTATAGTAACGCGAGAACAAAAATAGTTAATTGATTGATAATTAATATTTAACTGTATACTTTTGACTTATAAACCGACAGTTCACTTTAAAGCAATAGTTCCAATTATGGCAAAAAGGACATCCCAAAACCCTTATTTTTTAGCATAAACCCATGATATTTTTCAAAAAGCGCAAAATAATCATTCGCAAAAGATCAATTTAAAGTGATTTTCCCCTCTTTTGGAGATAGGCATAAAGAAATATATTTTTACAATTCAGGAATTTAAAGGGATAAGCCAATGCGATAATAAATTAAATAAATGAATCGGGGAATTACTTAATAAGTATCCCACTGCTAATGAAAAAAAAAGTCAATGATCAAACATCAGTAGGATTTGCTGAAGATTTTGAGGGAGTAACATTAAATCCAGATTGCCTGAGAATGTCCTCTATCTCGTCACGAAGCAATTCTTCCTTGCCCATCAATTCTTCCACTATTTTCTCAACATAAACCCGGTTGTCAGATAACAGGTTGAAAGCTGTTTCATCAGCTTGGCGGAGAAAATTTTGCACTTCAGAATCTATAAGAGCCGCAGTTTGTTCACTGAAATCCCGGGCCTCTTGCATTTCCTTGCCAAGAAAAACATGTTCCTCACCAACCTTGAAGGTCATGGGTCCTAGTTTTTCACTCATCCCCCAATGTGTCACCATCATTCGCGCAAGCCGAGTTGCCCGCTTTAAATCTGATTCCGCACCCGCGTAGGGCTGATTGTAAACAAGCCTGTCTGCAGCCCTGCCGCCCATGATCATGACCAATTGATTTTTAAAATGATCCAGTCCATGATGAAATCGATCTTCATCAGGGGCGTTAAGGTTAACTCCTAGGCTTTGGCCTCGTGGAACAATAGAAACTTTTTGAGGGCGATCAGCACCTGGCATCAACCATGTGACAAGGGCATGACCAACTTCGTGGTAAGCTGTTCTGCGTTTATCCTCGGGAGTCAGGACTTCCTCGCGCTTGGGCCCTATAAGCACGCGGTCAGCGGCAACTTCAAAATCAGAACGCTCGACTTTATCCTTACCCAGTCGGGTAGCCACCAACGCGGCTTCGTTTGCTAGATTTCGAAGGTCGGCACCAGTCATGCCAATCATTTTCCGTGCAATCATCTCAAGGTTCACATCGTCAGATAGAGGCTTATTTCGAGTATGGACCTTAAGAATTGCAAGCCTACCCTGCCAAGTAGGCCTGTCAATGGTTATATGCCTGTCAAAACGACCCGGTCGAAGTAGAGCGGAATCAAGAACATCAGGTCGATTGGTTGCCGCCAGAACAATAACAGTCTCTGTGGGCTGAAACCCATCCATTTCGCTGAGTATTTGATTAAGAGTTTGCTCACGCTCATCAGAACCACCGCCAACACCAGCCCCACGCATTCTGCCAACGGCATCAATCTCGTCAATAAACAGGATACAAGGAGAATTATCCTTGGCAGTTTTGAACATGTCGCGAACCCGGCTAGCTCCAACACCAACAAACATTTGGATAAATTCCGAGCCACTGATGGAATAGTAAGGCACCCCCGCCTCACCGGCCACCGCCCGTGCTAGAAGTGTTTTACCTGTTCCCGGCGGGCCTACCAGCAAAACACCTTTTGGAATACTGGCACCAAGCTTCATGAATTTTTCAGGTGATTTTAAAAACTCAACAATTTCCTGAAGTTCACCCTTGGCATTTTGAAGCCCAGCTACATCCTCAAAGGTCACCTTCATTTTGCTTTTTTCATATTTTTTGGCGGGGCTTTTGATGTAATTTCCAAGAAATCCACCACCCATGGGATCACGAAATTTAGGAAGTATGAACAAGAAAAATACTATGAGAATAATTGCTGGCAGGATCATCATTATAAACCAGCTTAATCCTGCAAAATTATCCTCCTGCTGGTCAACGAGCAGCCCATTTCTAATGAGTTTGTCCATCTGGGTGACGAGACCTGGGTCGTCCAGTTTTGCCCTGTTAACGGTAAACTTACCGCGAAGCCCGGCTTTTTCCTTGAGTTTTTCATCCTTGAGATTTTCCCAGTCCTTTAGCTCAACGGAAATTCGATCAGTCCCGATAAAAGCAATCTTCCGGATCTTTTTTGAGTCCTCCTCATCAAACATCAATTTGACAAAGTCGGAATATAAAACAGTACTGCTATTCCCAACCGAGGAACTAAAAAGAAGAACCAGTAGTAAGAAGAGAATAACAAGCCAGCCTAAATTGCCGCTGATATTCGAGAAAGATCGCTTCTTGGGGTTTTTTCCAGAACCTTGAGGCTGAGACCCATCTTGGGTTGGGTTCGACATTAACTACTCCAAATTTACTAACAAAGAAATACTAAATTATCTTAGCTGCTTTCCATGAAGTGAAACAATCTAAGGAATTATTTTGTTTCAGGAAAATTAAAAAACATTAATTTAAAACATTATTCAGAACCACCAGAAATCTCTTGATCTTTTTGCATCGGGGCCTGGCCACCTTGATCAACATTCTGTTCATTCTTGCTTGCACCATCCGCGTCATTGGGGCTGGACTTTTCCCAAAACACAGCAAGCTCGGCAAATGTTCCCAAAGGGGATGCTCCAGATAATGCGGACTGCGATAAATTAGGCTTTTCAATCGGTTTCTTACTGGAAAATGTCCTGATCTGTGGTGGCCTGTTTGGATCCGATCTCTGGGGACGCCCACCCCTCGGTTTTTCATCCCTTGGCCTGAAGGCACTGGAGCTTCGCAGGCTGCCGGCACTGGCACCACCGCCACCACTACCTGGCCTCGGGGAAGGAAACCTACCCGGTGCCGGCCTTTCAGAGGGACGAGGACGCTGGGGAGGCGCCGCAGGTGTGACAGATCCTTGATTAGGATCAGAGGGTTGCGCCTGTGCATCAGATCGACGGGAATTATCACGCGCAGGTGGTCTCGTAGACCTCTCAGGTCGTTGATGAGTTTCTTTTCTAGGATTAATCATGGTCAAGGATAAGCGGGACTTTTCCTTGTCGAGGGCAATAACCCAGACTGTGACAATATCACCAACACTAACAGATTCATAAGGGCTGCGAACATAGCGCGCAGAAATCTGGCTGATATGAACCAAGCCGCTTTCCTTGACCCCCACATCAACAAAACATCCAAATTCAACAACATTTTGCACAACGCCTTGAAGTTCCTGGCCAAGCTGCAACTCTTCAAACCCGATTTGCCTGGAACGGAAGATAGGACCAAATCGTTTGGATTGTTCCTGGGAAAGAGGTTGAATCAGCTCGTCCAGGAAATCTTTGAGTGAAGTGACAGAATCAATGCCTGTCGCAGCCACAATATCCTTGAGATTTGCATTTCTAGCTTTCAAAAGGAGCTCATTTTTTTTCTCCGGACTTTTCCAATCATCCTTGGAGATGCCAAAGGAGTCCAAAATTTTCATTGCCATCGCGTAATCTTCAGGATGAAAATTGGTTGCATCCAATGGTTCATCACCACCGAACACCTGTAAAAAGCCTGAACAAAGTTCAAACTTTTCAGGATTCACACCTTGAACCTGAAGCAATTGGGCACGATTTTGAAAAGGTCCGTTTTTTTTGCGAAACTCAACTATCTCCTGGGCAAGCAATTGATTTAGGCCTGAAACATGCCTGAGGAAACTTGCCTCCGCAGTGTTAAGGTCCGCTCCCCAAAAATTAGTGGTTGATTCAAGCACATTTTCCAAAGCAGGACGAAGATACCGATGCTGAACCTCAAATTCCAACAAACCGGAGACAACATGCACGGGGTCGATTTTCGACAATTCCTTGAGGGGATTCTGCAACCTTCTGCCTATTGAAACCGCTGCCCTGATTCCAACATCGGATTCAGGTAATTCTTCCTTACCCAACAACGAGGCAGCGTATTCATTCGAACCAGCTTCAATAACAATTGCGAACTTGACGTCCGAAGGAGGCTCGGGGAGATTTTTAACAACCAGTTTCAAGTCATTGACCTGCTTTTGATATTCCGCCTGCCTGCGCTCTTTTTCAAGCTTCTTTTGAGCATCTATTTCAGCTTTTTTCTTTGCCGCCAACGCTTCCATTTCAGCTTTTTTAATTGCAGCAAGGGCCTCTGGACTTGGCTCAGCGGGGACCTCTGATGTCACAGTTTCGGATGTTGCAGATTCAACAGGAATCACTCCAGCAGGGATCTCAACGGGTGCGGCCACAGGTTCCGATGGCGACTCTACCGGTGCAGCATCAGTGTTTGGTTCCAAATCAGATTTTTCAACTGTTTCATCAGGCGGCAAGACCTCCTTTGCCTCCTCATTCAAATGAGTTGAATCTTTAAGCCTTGCCAGCAATTCAAACAGCAAGTTTTCCGTGGCCTTTGATGCGTTCCCGTTATCGAGAGCTATGGTGCTAATCTGGTGTTTTCGAATCAATTCCTCAAGGGTCAAAAGGCTGAGTTCTTTTTTACCCTGGGGTTGATGCGGGAAGATGACCGCATGGTCAACAAGTTTGCCTTCTTCATCAAGAACAGCAATTTTACAACCGTTCCGGAAACCCGGGTCGATCGCAAGGACTTTAACTGCCCCTGCTGGATTTGCCACAAGGCGGTTGTTGTAAAAACGGGCAAGAAGACCGGCGGCATACTCGGATGATTTCTCACCCAGGTCACGAACACACTCCCGTTCCATCGCAGGCTTTAAAATCTGATCAATCGCCATGCCCATCGATTTCTTGATGACATCAATATATTTGTGCTCGTATGCTGGCGGAGGCGAAGTCACGACTGCGGTGGATACCTCTGGTGGATTTGAGCCATCAGGTGACTGTTCAAGCTCCGGGGAACCAGAAATTATCTCAGCTTGGGTTTCCTTTGAGGGAGGATTTGATTTTGAAGCAAGTGCCCCGAATGCGTTGTTTTTGACCTTTTCAGGGTCCCAATCAAAAACAACATTTAGGAAACCACTTTTTTCACCTTTTGAAATTTGAAGATATTTTCTGGCCTGCAAGGATCGCAATGGTTCCACATATGAAAAAAATTCCTTGAACTCCAGGCCATGTTTTTCTCTGACTTTATTGGTTTTAGAAACCTTGATTTTGCCGAAATCCCAGAGGTCATCACGGACGGAAGACCTTACAGCGGGAATCTCGCTTAATTTTTCGGCAATAATCTGAACCACTCCCTCGGTGATTTTATCAATGGTATCCAGTCCCTTTTCGGGATTGATCATCGTGGGAAGAATCTCATCAAGATTCGCAATGGCGGGATCCTCGGTCCAGAGGGCCTCTGCAAAAGATTCAAGGCCTTTTTCCCGTGCCGCTGCGGAAATAACAGGCTTTTTTGGCTTCAAGGGAAAGTATAAATCTTCAAGACGCTTGGGGGACTCGATGGAGTTGATCTGGAGTCGCAATTCCTCGGTCAACTTTCCCTGAGTCTCCAATGCCTTGAGAATGACATCCCTTCGATCATGAAAAGATTTGATTTTTAAAAGCCTGTCACAAATCGCCCGAATGACAGTCTCTGTCATGCCTGCGGTTTTGGCACGCCTGTACCGCGCGATAAAAGAGGGAGACTTACCTTCCAAAATCAAATTGATAGCATTTTCAGCATTACTTTTTCGAATTTGAAAATTCTGGGCAATTCTTGAGATTTCATTGGTTCCGATTGTACCCAAAGCCATTTGTACCGTCTGCATAGTTTCTTTTCATTAAGTGTTATGGGCAGATAGTGAAAAATCCTATCCTGCAATAGAGAATGTATCTGTAAATGATGGATTCTTCCACTAGATTCAAGCATTCAAAAAAATATTTATTCCAAGCTTGACAAGTCCCAAAACAGGGGCAATATACGCTTGTACACATGCTTTGTTTCACTCAAGGAACTCATCAATGCATCAGGGTTTGCAACACGCCGACTTCTCACCCATCGTTCATCTCGATGTTGATGCGTTTTTTGCTTCGATTGAACAGCGTGATGACCCAAAATTAAAAGGACTTCCGGTTGCTGTGGGGACAGGGGTTGTCGCCAGTTGCAGTTATGAAGCCAAGCGGGAAGGTGTTAAAACCGGCATGCGCCTTGGAATCGCAAAACAACTTTGCAAATCTCTACGGATTGTTTCCGGTGACCACCGTCGCTATGAGATAGCAGGCAGACAAATTTTAGGAATCTGCAAGGAGCACTCCGCGGCAGTTGAGATGACATCACTGGACGACCTTTACATGCAACTCGCGCAGACAGGTCACGACAAACAGCAACAAATCGCAACCGGATTGCGTGAACAGATTCTCGATGAAGTCGGCCTCAAGGTCTCCATGGGCATGGCAAGCAACAAGCTTATCGCGAATGTAGCAACCCATCATGCCAAGGAACTTAGAATTTCCTGCCAGCGCAAAACAGCTTCACGCTGGATCCCGGGAACCTCGATTATTGGTGAAACCAGGCACTTTTCACCTGTGGTCACCGTGATGCCAGGCTGTGAAAAAAATTACATCAGGCCCTGGCCTGTGGAAATTCTCCCAGGTGTCGGCGCATTGGGAAAAGAAAAATTCCAACGCCTTAATGCCAATAAAGTCGAAGATGTGGCTAGACTTCCCCTTGAAGTTCTTTGCACCATGTTCCAAAAACGCGGACCAATACTTCACGAATATTCCATGGGAAACGACCCCCGCCCACTGATCATCTCACGCAATCCGGAATCAATCTCAAGGTGTACCAGTTTTAATCCGCCAACCGCGGAACAGGTCTTTCTTGACGCGATGCTCGCACATCTTCTTGATCGGGCTGTTTCATGGATGCGTTTCAACAAATTTGCGGCGCGAAGCCTTAAAATTTACCTGCGTTATGGCGACTTCAAGGACGCCCACAACAACATCAACTTCAAGACCGCCAGCGACTCTGATTCCACGCTATACCAGGCTGCGAAGGAAAAGCTAGCAATGCTTTTGTCACGCAGGCTTCCACTAAGGCTTCTTGGAGTGGAACTTGGCCGACTCGAACCCGCATGCACCGCCGTCCAACTTTTCCCCGATCCCGAGAAGGAACGCGCTGACAGACTTTCAAAATGCAAGGAAGACATTCGCTCCAGGTTCGGTTTCATGGCGGTGACACCCGGCAGTTCCCTGGTTTTGGCCAAAGACTTGAACCATGACAGGGATAATTTCAAGCTAAGAACTCCCTGCCTTACAAAGTAACCAAATCTTTCTGAATCATTAGAATCAAAGAAAGGAGGAGATGAAAAGTTGCAGAACCGACTGATGAAAAACTCGGGAATAATCGTGTTGAACAAACCAAAGGGAATGTCCTCACGCGCCGCGGTGGATCATGCGTTGAAATGGTTTGAAAATAAAATCCCGATGGGCCATGCGGGCACACTGGACCCCTTAGCAACGGGAGTGCTGGTTGTATGCCTGGGTTGGACCACAAAATTGGTTGAATTCATTCAATCAATGAAAAAAATTTACAAGACCACAATAGTACTGGGTGCGAATAGCGCAACGGATGATGCTGAAGGACCAATTCAAGAAGTATTTGTCGAAAAAAAGCCCTCCATGGCTGAAATCAAAGACGCACTTAAACTTTTCGAAGGTGAAATACAACAATCTCCACCGTCTGTTTCCGCAGTTCGAATAAAAGGAAAAAGATCGTACAAACTTGCCAGAAAAGGCGCTCCCGAAATCCCCCCTCCCAAAAACATCACCATCCACTCGATAAAAATCACCAATTACGATTACCCCTTCCTTGGGCTGGAAATCACATGTGGCAAAGGGACTTACATTAGATCAATCGCTAGGGACCTGGGATCAGTTTTAAAAACCGGTGGATATGTAGGTGATCTTGAAAGAACAATGATCGGTGGTTTCACACTCGCTGACTCCCTTGACCCAATGGAACCACCAATTGATCCTTATCTTGCAGTTAAACCTCAGGAACTAGCGGTGGGAGGTATGAAAAAAGTCACACTTGAGGGATTGATGTTAAGAAATCTTCTTAATGGCACAAAGATACCTTTTCCCATGAAAGAACAATACTTCCCAATCGACAATACATTTGCAATCATGGACACAAATGCACGATTAAGGGCAATCGCAGAGTACAGGAATTCAGAAAAAGTCCTGAAACCTTTAAAAGTTTGCCCACTGATCAATCCCGATATTTAATACAATTCAGTCCATAAAATTATCGCCCGAAGACATTGCTACGATTATGATGCCTTTATAATTAGAAACGGAGTTTCCAAATGAAATACTGCTGTAAATTCATAATCACTTTGATGGCATCATCAATCCTACTTGTTGAAGCATTGCAACCAGCACATTTCGTGAATGCGCAGACAAATCAGGAAAACAAGAAAATGAAAGAACAAGCCATCCCATTCGAAGCCGAAAACTCAATGAAATATCTAAGGGAAATTTGCGACATTGGCACGCGTATCAGTGGATCAGAGGGAATTGTAAAACAACGCTTGTTGATAAAAAAACATTTTGAAGCACTTGGAGCCAAGGTTATCGAGCAAGAATTCAAGGCAATCCAAAAAAGCATGGGCAAACCAACCCCGATGGTCAACATGATTATCACCTGGCATCCGATGGCTCGGGAAAGAGTAATTTTGTGTTCCCATTTCGACACAAGACCCCAGGCAGACCAGGAGACAGATCCCAAAAAACGCAAGGGCACATTCATAAGTGCAAACGATGGGGCATCAGGCGTCGCATTATTGATGGAATTGGGCAGGCACATGAAAAATCTCAACTGCAGCGTGGGTGTGGACTTTGTTTTTTTTGATGGGGAAGAATTTGTATTCGACCCGGATGATGAATATTTTTTCGGTTCAAAGTATTTTGCCCGCGAGGCACGAAAAAACACCCAGGTGATCAAATATCGTTCAGCGGTATTGCTCGACATGGTTGCAGGAAAAGGGGCAAAATTCCCCATCGAGCAAAACTCCTGGTGGAAAGCAGGCACGGTTGTGCGCGAGGTCTGGTCAACCGCAAATGAACTTGGGGTCGATTCATTCAAGCTCAACGAATTCAGCAGGGTCGCGGTTGACGATGATCATACAGCACTCAACAACGGCGGGATCCCTGCAATCGACATCATCGACTTTGATTACAAGCATTGGCATAAACTATCGGACACTCCGGAACAATGCTCCGGTGAAACCATGGCGGGAGTCGCCAAAGTATTGGCAAGTTGGATCCAAAGACAACGGTAAACAACAGATCACCTTGAATAACTTTGCAAGGGCCAAGAATGGAATCCAGTCAAATAATTACAGGCGCCGCCATATGCACCGTTCTCATTTGGCTTGGCTTCAACAGTTTGAAACAGCATTATAAAACGGTCTTTTCCAATCAAATTAAAACTGATTTGGAATCCTTCATCCCTTATCGAATAAGATTATGCAGGCTGATGGGTGGATTTTTAATGCTTATTCTTGCGTTGATGCTGGGATTTGCAATGGTTTATCTCGAGGAACCAGCACAGCATCTTGCAGACTTAAGAGACCAATCCGAGGAATCAAACACAAAGCTGGTTTACACCACCCAACAACTCAAATTCGCAACAAGTTATGCCTTTTTCTGGATTGTGTTTTTGACCGTGCTTCTGTTATTGGTCGCCACCAGCAGTATTGACGCGATCTTTTCGTGGAAACATCAAAAACAATTACGCGATTCCTTGCGATCATTAAGCGCAATCAAAATTAAAAACATTAACCCTCAAAAAAATCACATCTTGGAGGAAACACCTCCATCATTGGACCAAAATTCCAACAATTAGAATTGATCGGAATATTTCATGTTCATCCAGTTTCTCGCATTTCTAGTACGACAAATATTAAGCCTGCGATACAACATCACCATTGAAGGATTACAACACATAAAACGACCTGGAAAAGGCACTTTAATATTGCCCAACCATCCCGCGTACACCGAACCAATTATTTTGTTTTCACTGCTTGCAAAAAACTTCTCACCACGCCCCCTGGTATTTGAAGCTTATTACCAAAATATTTTCATCAAGCCTTTCATGTTGCTTTTCAACGCTTTGGAAATCCCGAATCTAGAAAAAGTAAGCCTTGCAGCGAAATCCCAGGCTCAGGGTTCCATCAAGGAACTTGTCAAAGGACTTGAAAAAGGAGAGAACTTCATTATTTGGCCATCAGGAAAATTGCAAAGAAATGGCCTTGAAACCCTAGGAAGTAATTCCGGGACAAGCGATATTCTAAAACTTTCCCCAAATGCAAATGTTTTATTAATTCGGACCACAGGCCTTTGGGGCAGCAGGTTCAGTCATGCTTACACCGGATCCCGACCTAGCCTTATCCCTCAACTCATTTTCAGCGCATTTCTTATCATTTTAAACTTTTTATTTTTCATGCCCCGAAGAAAGATACACATTACGATTGAAAAGCCAGATTTATCAAAACTCTCCCCTTTTGAAAAATTCCCAGTGAACCAATATTTGGAAAACTGGTACAACCAACCAACGACACCATCCCCAATATTTCGCCAATATCATTTTCTTTTTCAAAACAAAGAAAAAATATTCCCTCCCCTTGCAACAAAAACAAACAGCAGCATCAAAGATGTTTTCCCTCAAAGTCTAAAAAAAGAAATAATTCAAAAAACAAAGGAAAAATTCCCGGAAATATTAATTGATGAGAACATAGATGAAAGCACAGAGTTGGATTCACTTGGACTTGACAGCATCCAAAGGTTGGAGCTTTTAATTTATCTGGAACAACATTTCAAATTTAACGGAACCACGGTTCCATCAACCTTTTTTGACTTATGCATGTTATGTTCCGGAAAACTAAAAAACACGGAATCGATAAAAGTTCCGGATACATGGTCAAAAAGCACAAGAACAAATCCCGAATTTGAAATCCTCGGTACTACCGTGCTGGATTCATTTATTTTGCGAGTCATCAAGAGCCCAAATTTAATCGCGCTAATCGATGACACTTCCGGGATAATGACTTACAGAAAATTACTCTTGGCTTCACTTGTGACATCAAAAATATTAAGGGGAAACCAGGCAAAACATGTAGGAATATTACTTCCCGCAAGTGCTGGAGGGTTCATAGCCTACTTTGCATGTTTGATGGCGGAAAAAACCCCGGTCCTTCTAAACTGGACAACAGGCCCCGCAAATTTAAAGCATGCCATTGAACTTCTGGGAATAACGAAAATCATAACCTCGAAACGATTCATGGACCGGGTGGAATTATCATTGGATAATATCGAATTTATATTCTTGGAAAAAGTAAAGAGCTCAACAAATGCCCTGACACTATTAACCTGCGCGATTACCTCATACTTCCCCAAAAAAACACTTAAAGAATGCCAAAGATCAAACTCAAAGGATTCAATTGCAGCGATATTATTCACAAGTGGTTCAGAAAAACTTCCCAAAGCCGTGCCTTTGACCAATGAAAATATCATTTCCAACCATAAGAGTGGAATCCCGTTTTTAGGACTTTCATCACAAGATATAATCCTATCATTTCTGCCGCCTTTCCACAGTTTTGGCCTCTCGGTCACGGGCCTTCTTCCAATCTTATTGGGCATGCGGATTGTATTTCATCCAAACCCCACCGAAGCGGCAATTCTTGCGGAAAAATTAAAAGTATTTGATGTTACACTTTTGATAGGAACCCCCACATTCCTAACTCATATTCTCGAAAAAGCATCCAAAGACCGATTAAAAAAATTACGCCTGATCATTACAGGGGCGGAGAAATGTACTGAAAAAGTATTTCAATTGGCCAAAGAAATCGCGCCAAACGCCAAAGTTCTGGAAGGATACGGTATCACCGAGTGTTCCCCTGTTGTTGCGGTAAACCCGCCAAGTCTTCAAAAAAGGGAATCTGTGGGCAAACCACTTCCCGGGGTGGATGTTTTAATTCTTGACATTGAAACAAACAAAATAGCAACTCCAGGCCAAACTGGAATGCTTCATGTTTCAGGCCCCACGATATTTAATGGATATTTGGGAGAAAAAGAAAACATCCCATTCAGGCATATAGATAACAAAAAATGGTATGTCACAGGCGACCTTGTCTCACAAGATGAGGATGGTTTTATATTTTTCAAGGGAAGGTTAAAAAGATTCATCAAATTCGGCGGAGAAATGATTTCACTTCCCGCACTGGAAGAGGCATTTTCAGGAATACTACCCCCGGACGAAAAAGGCCCCATGATAGCCATCGAAGGAATTGAAAAAGGAAATAAAAAAATTATTTGTTTATTCACAAGGAAAGAAATTGAACCCATGGAGGCAAACCAAATTTTAGATGCCGCGGGTTTTCGGGGAATCATGAGGATTGACAGAGTCATCAAGGTAAATGAAATTCCGTTGCTGGGGACGGGAAAAACCAACTACCGTAAACTAAAAGAGCAAATTGAAAAAGAATCGCAAGAGGCTTAAAGGCTATTTTGACGCCTCTTCCAATGCATCAGACAAAGTCATCTTCCCGGCATACAGCGCCTTTCCAACTATGCAGGCTTTTACTCCAGCTCGTTTCAAGTCACATATATCTTTCACCGAAGACACTCCTCCGGAGGCTATGACAAGGGATTTGGACTTTGAAGCAAGCAAAGAAGTGGTTTCAACATTTGGACCGGATAACATTCCATCCTTGGATATGTCAGTGTAAATAATGGCAGCTAGCGGCCAATCATTCACCTTGTTTAAAAACTGCTCGACTGTGACCTGGGAATCCTCAAGCCATCCGGAGACTGCAATTCTACCATCCCGGGCATCAATGCCCAATGCGATCCTGCCAGGAAAAGAAAGCGTCATATCGTGAAGCCATTGGGGATCCTGAATTGCCTTTGTTCCAATAATGACCCGATCAATCCCCCAGCTCAACGCATCTGCGATGGTTTTCTCATCCCGGATACCTCCACCGAGTTCACAAGGCACATTTACTTTGGCCAAAATACTTTTAATAGCGGTTGAATTTTCTATTTTACCAGTCTTGGCTCCATCAAGGTCCACAAGATGTAGGTATCGTCCCCCTTGATTTTGCCAGTCCAATGCCATCTCCCAAGGATTGTCGGAATATACAGTTTCCTGTGCGTAGTCTCCCTGTTTAAGGCGCACACATTTTCCACCTCGAAGATCAATAGCTGGAATCACCAACATGAAATACCTCTTGAAAAGTAGATTTAATTTGAGAGTTCTGCGAAATGTTTCAACATTTGCAACCCTACAGACTGGCTTTTTTCCGGATGAAACTGCGTGGCAATCCGCCTATCATCTCCAACCGCAGCGGCAAAAGGTTCGGGGTAACTTGAATAAGCTGAAATTATGCCGTCATTTTCCGGTTTGGCAAAATAAGAGTGAACAAAATAAACCCCCGCACCCTGAGGGTAACTTTTGAACACATTCAATTTCTTTTTGATATCAAGCTGGTTCCATCCCATGTGAGGAATCTTCAAGCCATCAACAGGAGAAAATTTAACAACATCCCCCCTGTAAAACCCCAATCCGCGATGTTTGCCATCCTCGTAGCAATTCTCAAAAAGCATTTGAAGACCAAGGCAAATCCCAAAAAAGGGCCTATCTGAATTAAGGTGGTCAAGAATTGGTTTCTCCAAGCCAATGTCCCTGATTTTCCCAATCGCATCCCTTATGGCACCCACACCCGGAAGAACCAACTTATCCGCTTGCCGAATAGTCATTTGGTCAGAGGAAATCTCAGCGGAGAAACCCACTTTTTCAAAAGCTTTCTGCACGCTTCGAAGATTCCCCATGCCGTAATCAACAATCACAATTCTGTTATTTTCCATCACTGTTCCCGTTTATTGATCCCACAACCGCATCTGGACCATTATTATCTGAACTAGATTTCCCAACAAACCAATTTCCAAGGTCATCCAAATAAGAATATGTGACCGGGGTTATCAACAAGGTTAGTAGAAGCGACAAAGCCTGCCCACCCATGATAACTTTAGCCAACCCTGCCCGTGAAGCAGCCCCATGACCGACACCAAACGCCATGGGAATCATGGCTGCGATCAACATTAGCGTGGTCATTAGAATCGGCCTAAGCCTGGTCCGGTTAGCTTCAAGAATCGCATCAATTCTATTCAGGCCTGCCTTCCTTAGTTGATTAGTGTAATCAATCTGCAAAATACCATTTTTCTTAACAATTCCAAAAAGCATGAAGAGGCCAAACATGGCATAAATATCCAAGTTAGTTTGCAGGATGATCAGAGCGGCAATCGCAAAAGGAACAGTCAATGGCAAAGCAATCATAATACTGATCGGATGCACGAAGCTTTCAAACTGAGCGGAAAGAATCATGTACATGAAAAGAAAACTCAGGTTGAATGCAATAACAAAGCTTGAAACCTGCTCAGCAAGCATCTTTGCCTGGCCCAAAAACTCATATTGATATGTCGGTGGGAGATCCATCGTTTTTAATTTGGCGCGAATCAGTTCAACAGCCTTACCTGTGGCCATTCCCTCAAGGTTAGCTGAAATAACAACCTGCCTTTGCCTGTAAAAACGCTCAATACTTGCAGGACCAAAGGCGTTTTTTATCCGGGCAACATTCCCCAACTCAACCGCTCCCACACCAGGTTTCACTGAAGGCACGGTAAGACGGGAAATCGTGTCTTTATCATTGCGGAACTGTTTATCAGCGCGCAACCAGATATCATATTGCTCATCTTCCTCCTTGAATTTACCTATGGGCTCGCCCCCTACAAGGACCGTGACAGTCGAATTCAATGAATCAAGCGACACTCCCAATTCAGAAAGGCGGTCCCTATCAGGCACTATGACCAACTCTGGTTTTCTAAATGACAAGCTTGAATCAACATCAACAAAACATGGTTGGGTTTTCATCCAATCTATCATCTCGTTCGAGATCGACTTTAATTTTTCAATATCGGGCCCCCGCACATTAAGATCAATCATCACCTGCCTGAATCCAGTCTCCTGAAATGCGGAAACATCCTGCACAGCGGCACGCAAATCAGGGTAATCCGCGACAATATCCCTTGCGAGTTTCATCACATCAAATTGCGTGAATGTCCTCTTGGAAAGATCTTCGATTCGAACATATATATTGGCAGTGGATATATCCCCCTGCCCTTTCCCGAGCCTACTGGTAGTGTCACCAATTACGGTAAAAGTATGAGTGACACCCGGAAGAGAACGGAATCTTTGTTCAAGCTGGCCAACCTCAAGATCGGACCTTTCAAGTGAATAACCTTCCGGCAAGAGAATCGCGACTTGAAATTCACCCTGGTCGTCACGGGGAACAAACTCAATTCCAACAATTGTAAACAACCATGGTGTAATACAAAAAAGAGCTATGGAAATAAAAACTATGAAACCTCGGTGGGCCATTGAGAATCTGAGGATAAACATGTAAAAAGATTCAGTCAAACGCCAAGCTATTCCGCTTTTTGTCCCATGAACAACATCCTCGAGCCTTAAAAACCTTGAACAAAGCATGGGGGTCATGGTCAAGCTGACAAACAAACTCATGAGAATGGCAAAAGCAATGACAAGGCCGAAACTATTGAAAAATCTACCCACCTGCCCGCCCATGAAAACGATCGGGAGGAAAATCACCAAAAGTGACAAAGTTGTGGCGGTCACCGCCATGGCAATCTCGGAAGTTGCCAAACCTGCTGCCTGTAATGCGTTTTTCTTCTTCTCTTCCATATACCTGAAAATATTTTCATGGACCACAACCGCATCATCTATCACAATACCCACCGCAAGAATCAGCCCAAGAATTGTCATGTTGTTTAAGGTCAATCCCAACATATCCATGAGGGCAAAAGTTCCCGCGATGGATGCAGGAATAGACAATGAAGCTATCAGCGTGGTTCGCCAATCCCTTATAAAAACCAAGATAGTCAAACCCACAAGGAGGACCGCCATGGCTCCGTGTCTTTTGATCTCATCTATTGCTCCACGGATGAATCTCGATTGATCCCGGATAGTTTCAATCCGAATATCCGATGGGAGTGCCTCCATGATTTCGACCATTCTGGCCCGGACTCTGTCAACTATTTGCACGGTATTTGCACCTGTTTGTTTTTGAACAAACAAGGTGACTGCATTGCCCCCAAGTGATGGATCATCCAATTGATTGACGCCGGCACTCCAAAGCCTGCTTAAATTATGCGGTTCCTCAAAGGAATCCTCCACGCGGGCAACATCCTCAATCCTTACCGGTTGGCCATTACGAGTGGTTATTATCAATTTCCTTATGTCTTGAACAGACAAAACCCTCCCGATAGTCCGAAATGAAAGTTCAAGTTTTCCCTGGTCAACTTTACCCCCTGGCAACTCCTGGTTTTCCTTTAACAATGTGTTTCGGACTTCGGCTATTGAGACCCCCTGGTATTTAAGAAGCATGTTGGGATCGATGGTTATCTGGATTGCACGCTGCCTGCCCCCGACAATGGTGACGGAACCAACACCAGTCAAGGTTTCAAGATTCTCTTTGATGGTTTTTTTTGCTATCTGGGTTATCTCACGCAAGTCTCTATCGCCGGAAATAGCCAGTGAGAGAACAGGAGCAGCACTGATATCAAACCGATCAATGATGGGAGTGTCAGTATTAAGAGGTAACTGGTTAAGAACCGAACGAACTTTAGCCTCGATTTCCTCTGCTGCAATCTGCCCATTTTTTTCAACTCTAAACTGAACCACAACCGTGGAGATCCCCTCCTTTGTGGTGGAACGCAATTCATCAATTCCAGAAACTGTATTTACAGTTTCCTCAATGATTTTGGTGATGTTTGTCTCCATTTCCTCGACACTAGCACCCCGGAGTGTGGTGGTGATAATCACCACGGGGATATCCACGTCTGGGAAAAGATCAACACCAAGGCGAAAATATGAAAAAAGTCCAAGAAATATGGGAGCCGCCATAAGCATGGCGGTGAAAACAGGCCTCCTGATACAAATGTCCCATAGTGCCATCAGGAGCCTTTATTACCTTCGAAATCAGAAACAGATGAACGAATTTTGACCTGGGTATTTTCGGCCAAGCCATTTTGACCGGAAACAACAATTAAATCTCCAACTTTTAGAGACCCAGAAACCTCAACCCAATTTTCCATTTTATTACCACTTGACACAGCCAAACGCTGGCCAATTTTCACTTCAACCTGATTAACCTTATCACCATCAACACGAAATACCTTGGTTACTCCAGCAAAACTTACAATTGATTCTTCAGGCAAAGTTAAAGCATCATGCAATTGATCGATTTCGATTGAGACCTTCGCAAAAAAACCGGGTTTTAGCTCTCGTTTAGAGTTCAGAACAACAATCTCAACTTGAAAAGTCCGACTGAGCGGGTCCACCGTGGGATATATACGGGCAACTGTGCCGGAAAAATCCCTGCCGGGAAATGCTTCTACCTGAATGCTGGCTTTTTGACCTAATTTAAGTTGAGATAAATCCCTCTCCGGTAATGCAATCTGTAATTTTAAAACACGATCGAGTGTCAAACGATAAAGAGGCTCCACAGGGTTCAAATGGACCATCTCGCCCTCGCTTATCCCTTTGCTATAAACAATAAAAGGTGTTTTCACCCCCAGCGAGGAAATGAACTTCGAGTAATCCGCACCGCCAGGATTTTGCTGGGGAGGAACCAATACTTTTGCATCTTTGAGTTTTTGCTCAGCACTGGAAAGTATGGCCTGCTTGTATCTCACTGTCGCAAGCGAGGTATTAACCTCAAGTATAGCATTTTCAAGATTAACCTTGGCTACCTTGGACTCGGTTTCAAATTGCTCCCGCTCCTCAACCGAGGATGCAGTCCCTATCCTTCTTAACCTATCAAGTTTATTGACAGCATTTTTTTCCAAAATAACAGCCTTAGCTACTGATGGCAGACTGGTAATAACAAACTTATCGTCAGGCAGTTCCTTCAATCCAAGTTTAGCCATCTCCAGTTCCAATGATTTTTTTGCCTCATTAACTGCAAGTTGCAAATCTGTCTCATCAATAAAGAGCAAAGGTTCACCCGGAAATACTTCATCACCAACATCATGAAAAACTTTTGAAACCCTTCCTTCAACCTTGGGTATAACCGATATGGTCTCGAGACCTTTGAACGATCCTGTGGTTTTAATGACCCGCAATAGGGACCTCGAAACAACTTTACCCACTGAAACAGGAACAGTTATTTTGGGTTTAGGGGAAAACCCAGATTTAGATGATTCATCTTTAAATAAAAATCCAGGACGATAGACCACAACCAAGGCAAGCAGGAGAGCCAACCATGGGAAAAAACCTAGCAGAGCCTTTGACAAAAACCGAAACATCATTCATTCCAATGAACTTAAAATGCATTTCTATTATTATATTTTTATTTGCGCAAATTGTTATCAATCAATCTGATTCATTCGAAACTTATTTAACAATCTTAATGCAAAACTTATAATCAGTAAGAATACAACACTAAAACAGCCCAAAAAGAACAAAAGTGAAAACTCAAAAAAAACTGGCTGCAGATAAGAGGAGAGGAATTTCCAACAATAAAAAGTACAAACTGAGGAAATGGCCAAAGACGGACCAAAAGGAAAAGCCTGTTCACCTTTTCTAAAAAGTTGCAATATCCCAAAAATGAAAGCTGGAATTACAGCAAGGAAAAACGAAACGATCACAATCTGCCAACCCCAGAAAGCCCCAACCATCATCATAAGATCAGCATCCCCCAGGCCCATGCCTTCAATTCCCCGCCCGAGTCCATAAGTGAACCTGATAATTCTCAAAAAAAAAGTACCAACAATTATTCCAGCAAAGGAAGACATGAACCCAAGGGCATAAACTTGAGATTCAAATCCTGAAAAATATGGATACCATACCGGCCAAGGAATTGCCCCTTGGGGCAATTTGGGATTCAAGGGCCAATCTTTTGAAGGTAAAATCACTTGGTTAACATCCGGAAATGGCCATGCCATGAATGTCGAGAATAAAACACCAATTATGGTACCTGTAACAGTAATTCCAAGTGGTATCTCCATTTTATCTAAGTCTGTCAAAGATGCAGTCAAAAGAAATGACAATAAAGTAGCATGAGATATAAAGGTGAACCACACACTCCAAGGAACTAAACCACAAGTTATCTGATATTTATTTGCAGAGACCACAAGATAATTCGGTGTATTATAAACAACATCTAAAAGAAAAACGGCAACAAACATCAATCCTGACAAGAACTCTATCGCCATATATCTTGGAGAAAAACTAGTACCGCATTTCCTGCACTTTCCCAAAAGAAAAACATAGCCAAGTATTGGGATGTTATCAAACCAAGCAATCGGCCTTAGACAACTGGCGCAATGAGAACCTGGCCAAAAAACACTTCTCTCGCTTACAAGCCGATACACACAAACATTGACAAAACTTCCGACACAGGAACCTGTCACAAAAACAACGAAGATCCACAACAAGACAGGAAGAGACATCAAAACTCCAAAGTGTTCATGGCTCGTAAATCACTCGCTATCTTTTTGGCAGCCTCGAGCGGTGTTTGGTTGTCAACATTACAACAAATTTCAGAGCTCTGCCGGTAAATGGTGGTGCGAACTTCCAATACCGCTTTTACTTCAGAAAGAATATCAGCCCTTGGATCATCCCCAGGTTGGGGTGTCAAAGGGGGGCGGCTTTTGCCAGCAAGCCTATCTTCCCAAATTCGACTTGCAAGAATATTTTCATCCGCTTGCAACCAGACCACCACACCATTAACACCCATTATTTTCCGGTTTTTTTTACCAAGAATAACCCCACCACCCGTGGCGACAACCTGCTTTGAATGGGAGGCTATCTTTCGCAAGATATCGTGCTCCATATCCCTGAAAGTCGCCTCTCCATCAGTGGCAAAAATATCAGCTATACTTCTGCCATTTGTGTTCTCAAGCACAGAGTCCGCATCAACAAATTCCCACCCCAATTCCAAAGCAAGCAACCGCCCCACAGTGGATTTCCCACAACCCCTGGCTCCAATCAAATAAACATTTTTCTTAAGCATTATCAAACAACTTCCTGTTAATTATTTTTACTTCGCAACTTTTCCAAGACAGTCCGCCTCATCACATCCAAAGGTGCTTTTAAAGATGTAAATAGATTGAATTGCTCAGCAGCTTGGTGCACAAACATTTCAACCCCGTCTATTGTAACAGCATGTGCCTCGGCTGCTTCCCTTAAAAATCGTGTCTCAATCGGATTATAAACAGTGTCAAACGCAATATGGCCTTTGGTAAACCACTTTGAATCCCACGGAGAGTCATCCTTATTTGGATGCATCCCCACGGATGTGCAATTCACCAATAGGCCGGAATTGAAATTCCCCCTTTGACTCCATGGAATATTTTGCACTCCCGCATCAACGGCAAGCATCTCAGCCCGCTCTTCAGAACGGTTCGTAAGCTTTACATTGCAACCAGCATTTTTCAAGGCAAAGACCGCGGCCCGCGATACACCACCAGCTCCGAGAACCAGCACATTCATGCTTTTTAGTGAATCACCCAATTTAGTTTTTATCGCAGCAATAATTCCCGTGGCATCCGTATTCTCGGCATGATAACCCACATTTGTTTTAACAAGCGTATTTGCAGCACCAATTTGCTTGACCAAATCAGAGCTTGTTGAGGCGATTTTGAATGCCCTCTCCTTATGTGGGATAGTAACGCTCAATCCTTCCACAGGAATACCATTAAATTCATTAATTGCTTGCGAAAAATCCGAAACGGAAACATGAAAAGGCAAGTAAAAACCCGGATAATTAAGATCCTTGAAACACGCATTGTGAATTGCCGGACTCAAGCTATGGCCAATCGGGTCCCCCACCACGCCATAAACCCTAGTTTCATTAGACAAGTTTTTTACAGGGTAGGTGGAAATAAGATTTTTAAAAAGTGGGATACCCGGGGCATTCACCAAATTTTCTGAAAAATTTGCATACATCCAAGGACAACCATCTTGTCGCAGAGAGAGTAATCTTGATGGAAACCCGATTGATCCCATGCAAAATGCAACCAAAGGAAGATTAGCATTTTTATAAAGCTGAAGAACCTTGGCAAAATCAGAATTAGAATTTGCCAAACATGCTATTTTCACCAATTCGGGCCTGTGAGATTCAAATTCCTTATGTAGTTCATGAATAAAATCGGGAGTTTTTGAAAAATCATGATAACTCAGAATCCGTATGCAATTATCGGACTTTGAGAACCTATGAAAACAATCAACTTCCAAGTCAACCGCATGTGCTCCTGAAATTTGAGCCTGGTGCAATATTTGCAACCTTGTTTCCTCGCCTTTTTCCCAACGCCCTCCATCATTTTTTCTTCTGATAGTAACCAAGGTCGGTCCAGCGACAGATTTAAGAATTTCGACAATTGAAAAATCTTCTTCTAAAAAATCAAGCCTTAATTCAACCAGGTCCGCACCCAAGGCAAAAGCTTCCGTGCAGGAAACAATCAAATCCCTGCTGCTTTTTTCGGCAATGACAGCACAAACACCATTTTTCAAATCGAGCAGGTTCATTCGTTTAAAATCTTTACTTCCCATTAATTCAAAAAAAAGCAAATTTATCCAATTCAGTCTTTCTTAATCATCCCAAAACATTCTAAAATATCTAAGTAATAATTATTTTATGCATTTAACAACCAAGCCACTAGGACATCATCACTTATGGGAGTTTATGACAGAGACTATTATCGAAGTCACTTCCGTTCTCCCTTTGGGGATTGGTGGTCCAACCTAAGTATTTGCAGATGGATCATTGGGATCAATTGTGTGCTCTTCATTTTGCAAATCATTTCCAGGTCATCAGGAGACTTAGTCACAAGCTGGCTTATACTAAATCCCGGAAAAGTAATCGATGGGGAAATTTGGAGGATTATCACCTACTCTTTCATTCACAGCACGGACACCCCATTCCACATCCTTATGAATATGCTGGCATTATGGATGTTCGGCAAAGAAATCGAGGATGTTCTTGGAGCAAAAGAATTTCTTCTTTTTTATTTAACGAGTGTTTTTATTGGAGGAATAACTTTTTTCCTGGCTTCCATAATTGGCTTACATCCCCCACAAGCAGTTTGTTTGGGGGCTTCTGGTGGTGTAAGCGCGATACTTATACTTTTCGCATGCTGGTTTCCCAACAGAACTGTGCTGTTATTTTTCATAATTCCCATGCCGATTTGGCTTCTGGCAATTCTTTTTGTTTCATTTGACGCTTTCAATTTACTTTCCGGGCACCAAGGTTCTGTGGCGGTGGATGTTCATTTATCTGGTGCTTTATTCGCTTTCATGTACCATACATTCCGCTGGAGACTTTGGCCTTCCAAAGGGTTATCCAAGAAATTATTTTCAAAAAAGCCAGTTTTAAAACTGTACCGGGAAGAGGTTCCGGTTTTCATCACCCAGCACGAGGAGAAAGAAGGAACAGTCTCTGAAGAAATGCTTTATAAAGTTGACCAAATCTTGGAGAAAATCTCTCAATCTGGGCAAAACAGCCTTAGCGAAGCGGAAAAAACATTTTTATTCAAAGCAAGCGAATCGATAAAAAAAAGAAAGAATTGAAGGAGAAAAAATGGCTTTGTTTGAATTTAGCTGTACAAAATGCGATCATGAGTTTGAGCAATTGATATTTCAGGGAGAAAGCCCCGTATGCCCAAGTTGCAAAGGTACAAAACTCATTAAAAAATGGTCTTTGCCGTCCAAACCAGGAAGTAATGATAAAAATGGATTTTGTGACACAAATTTACCTCCATGTAATCCTAACTGTTGCAAAATACCCTCCAATATACGAAAATGAATTATGGGTTTACTTTAAACCTTAATTAACCATATCTCTCCCGGTTTCTCTGGAATCCATTCCGGAGTCAAAGGGAGTTTTATAAATGAATTTAAAAATCAGTGATTTACCTTTAAAGGATGAAATGCCCCGCGACATTACTGACCAAGAAGATCCGCTTCTGCTTACATTGGAGGAAACTAGCAAACTTGTCGCCCACACCCGGGACCCGGCTGAAACATTGGAAAATATAGTAGAACTTATTTCAAATCGTTTCAAAGCTGATGTTTGCTCTGTTTACTTCCTTGAAAGCTCTGGAACAGAATTGGTTTTAGGGGCAACCGTCGGACTCAGGAAAGATTCCATAGGAAAAGTTAAATTAAAAACCACCGAAGGGCTGGTCGGCCTGGTAGCTGAAACCCTACGCCCCGTTATGGTCGCAAATGCATTTTCCCATCCACGGTTCAAATACATCCCAGAAGCTGGGGAAGACCCTTTCCTCTCATTTCTAGGTGTTCCATTGGTGAAAGCGGGCGGATTGGTTGGCGTAATAGTCATTCAAACAGAAGAGCCCAGGAGTTTTTCCATCAATGAAATTAGAACATTGGTCACCGTGGCTGCTCAACTTACCACAGTTGCCTCAGATGCAAGACTTCTATCACAGTTAACCGCAGCAACTCATGAACCATTTCAACCAAGCGAAAACTTCCTCATAAACCATGAATTGCATTCCCGCCTATTAAGCCCGGGTATCGGGGTTGGTAGAACATATTCCATCGACAGCCTTGAAGAATGGCGCGCATCAACAACCTTTAAATCCGCAGGGATTGAGGTCGAAAAAGAGCGCATGGAAAAAGCAATCAGCCTCGCAAAGGAGGAATTGTCAGCAATGAGTGTGAGAATTGCTCACCTTGTTGGACAAGACCATGGAGCGATTCTGGATGCCCAGCTCATGATCCTGCAAGACCGTACCATTGAAAAAGATCTGGTGACCTGCTTGACCGAGGGAATGAGCTCCGAAACCGCATTGATTTCAACATTGGATAAATACCTGGCAGCTTTCCAGAAAATAAAAACCCCTTTCTTTCAGGAACGAATCTACGATATCAAGGATGTTTTCCTGCGTATATTGTGGAATCTCAGGCCACAAAAATCAAATGGCGGCACATCCCAGGATCGAATCATTCTGGTTTGCAAAGAAGCCTCGGTGATGGAATTATTCGCGGTAAGCCCGGAAAAACTCGCTGGAGTCATTGTTGAAAAAGGTGGTCCTGAGTGCCATGCCGCTATTCTTGCAAGGGCTCTGGGCATCCCCATGATGCAAATAAGTGATAGATTTCAAGATTTATTGATTCCAGGAAAAGTTGTTTTAATTGATGGACCAAACCAATCAATCTGCCTTAACCCCAATGAAACCAGAATTCAAAAGTTAAATGAATCTTTTGTGCTGTCTGACCCCGTATATTCAACACTTCCAAAATCTGAAAAAACGCCATCAGTTTTTGTTAATATCAACCTACTTTGGGAAGTTCCAACGGCTCTTCATCTTGGTGCCGAGGGAGTGGGGCTTTTTCGCAGCGAATTCATGCTTCTTGCCAGGCGAACCATCCCCACGGAGGAAGAACAATTTGCCATTTATTCAAAGCTGCTGAAAAACATGAATGGCAAACATACCACAATTCGAACATTTGATCTCCGCCCAGACAAGCTTGCATCATTTTCCGACATAGGTGGAACCGCATCGCGTGCCTATGATTGGCGCAAAGTCTTGGACTCACCCCCACTGCAAAAACTCTTTTATGAACAAGTCCGAGCCATCATGCGCGCGGGGGTCGAGGGAAAGCCGAAAATTCTTATACCATTGGTGGCATCCACCGAGACTCTCGAATTTGTTATGCAAACATTGCAGGATGCACGAGAGTCACTGTCTCAAGAGAAGCTGGATCATAATCCTGAAATTCCACTTGGACTGATGGTGGAAACCGCGGCCTCAATCCCGATGATGCCATTTTGGGCGGACAAGGCGGATTTCTTCGCCTTGGGAACAAATGATTTATTTGCATCCGTTCTAGGTTTAGACCGCAATGAAGAATCAGGATCTTCGCAATGTGATCATTGTCACCCTGGGTTCCTAAAAATCTTATCTTCAGCGATTGATCACGCTCACAATAGTGGCAAACCAATAACTGTGTGCGGCGAATTAGCATCAGACCCTTTGGGGGCGACTTTTCTTGCAAGCCAAAATGTGACAGCGATAAGCGTTTCAGTCCAAAGGTTGCACTCAATTTCAAGGGTTTTGAGTAGCGTGAATCAATCCCAGCTAAACGATTTTCGCGCCAAATTCCTCAAACTAAACAAAGCATCAGAAGTTCGAGAATTACTTTTAAATGCTATTAAACCAAACATAAAATGAGATAATTTTTAATCAAACAGCAAAGTGATAAAATTAAAATTTGTAGGATAAATGCCGAAGAGAGGATTTGAACCTCCACTCCCTTGCGAGAACTAGCTCCTGAAGCTAGCGCGTCTGCCAGTTTCGCCACTTCGGCATGCAATACAATCCTAAGGCAAGAAACTTCAGCGTCAAGTGATTGCGGATAATTATTCAACAATAAATTTTCCGGCTGCACCATCGGAACCAGGTAAATCATTATTATTTGCGGTCAGTTTCTCATCTGCTGTGCCTGATTTGATAAATTTAGGATTTGATAACAAATTTAAAAAGTCAGAAAAAAAACAATTATCCCCCCTGTCCGGAATGGAAACTTTTGAAGATTCAGGCCAGGATTGTTCAGGGTAGAAAATAAGACCTAGAAAATTCGCCTTAGCTAATATCTCAACATGAATAAAATTACCCTTTGAATCAAGTTTACAATCACGCAGGAAATTTCCCCGATAAACCCTCACTGGAAAAAATGGGTCGACATACCGAACTCCAAAAACAAACCAAAATACCCAGTTTTGAAAACGACTTAAAATAGAATTTGGGCCTGATATATTTTCAATGGGCAGGCACAAGAAAAACCTACCTAAGACCCCCTTGCATAATGAAAAAGCCTTGAGTGCAAAAGGATAATTATCCAGCTCCCTAACCGCACCAGCTAAATGGGCATTGGAAATATTTCCCATCATGATTTTAAGAATGGTTGCCTGGCAATACTTGGCTTGGCATGGGGCCACGACCAAAACATCATGATTAGTTTGCTCAATTGCAAATTTTAAGGCATCGCCCTCATACTCCAAGGAAGTTTCTAGCAATTTAAAAGCTTCAACTGGAATTTTCGAGGAGGATTTCTCGATTATATCTTTCAATTCGGGATTTTGCGATTCAATTACCCCACTTCCAAAAACCAAAACTACAATCTCGACTTTGTTTTGAAAAGTGGAGATGAAATCAATCCACTTTTTCAAGCCTGCTTTCAAAAAGGCGAGATTATCCTTCCTTGTGAATAATAGAAAGCTAATGGATGAATCAGACAAAGGTGCGACTAAAAACTCTTTCATTAAAACTTTCAAAGGAATTATCAGGAATCATTCTGGGATTTTAATTCAATGAAAACAAATGGCCTACTAAAGCCTTTGGTTAACTGACTATTTTTTGAATATAGGACATTAAGTTTATGATCAGGGAATTTTCCTGAAATTTCTTCAATATTTTCTGGATAGGTGAGCAAAAAAGCTTGTTTTTTTAAATTAATTGACTTCTCCAAATTTTCCCAGCCAACTATAGTCTCCAATGGTTTTCCAATATGAAAAGCCAATGCATGGGACTCCATGTTAAAAAACAGTATGTTATCGAAGGTGCTATTTCGTATGAATTTCGCCGCCGACTTCATTTCCCGCATTGGTTCATACTTGGGAAGGTAAAAATCGACATACCATACCCAACTCACTGAACTTACAAAAAGTATGCCTGCCAATGATTTATAAAAAGTCCTAGTTGATAAAAGTTTAGAGAAAAAACTGAGCTTAATAAAATCGGAAAGAACCACGGAAAGAAAAATGGCCGCTCCCGGATATGCGGGAAGAAGGTAGTCTGCCCGTTTATAACTCACCAATGACAGGACAAGAAACATTGAAAAAAACCAAATCAAGCCAAACCAATGAATTGATGAAAGTTTGAACCGAGAGGAAAAAAAAACTGCTAAAGCAGAAAAATAAAAAAGCGGCGACCAAGGAACAAAATCTACAAAAAACTGATACACATAAAACCAAACAGGATGAGACCTCAAAGCCCCATCACCCAAAGCCCTAACCCAATGATGATACCCAAAAAAAACATCGTAAAACCTTCCACCGCTTTCCTCGTTGACCATGTAAAAATAAAGACCTGATAGTAACACAACGCATAATAATCCCGGTACCAAATGATAATCGATTACAAGTTTCTTGAATAACAACAATCGTTTAGGAAAGGAATTGGTTGCATTATCACAAAAAATCAAAAATAAAAACCAAAAGAAAAACAAAGGCAAAATGAGAACAAAAGCCGGCAAGCCTTTCATTAATACCACTATCAACATCGCAATATAAGTGATCAAGAGAAAAACTGATTTAGCCCACCCCTGTGTTTTGCCTGACTCATAAAATGAAAGTATGGAACTAGTGGTAAAAAATGCCAAAGTCATATCAATACGGCCAATCCTAGCCAGCCAACCAAAGTGAATACAAGTGATCAAAATACATGCCCCAAGCACTCCCGCGTAAAAATCATAGTTTTTCCAAAGAAAAACTAATAATAAAATTATAATTCCAGTTGCAGAAAGGGCTGATGGTAGGCGAACTGAAACAGAATCCGCATTTGTTCCCCGAAGACTGGAGATTCCCGCGACCAACCAATAATAAAGCGGTGGTTTTTGAAGATCTTCAGAACCATCGTAAATCCTGGGCAACATCGTGCCTGTGCCCTCTAGTATGCTATTTGCATTCATCGCGGCACGAGCCTCATGACTGCTCCAAAAATCTCGATTTGCTAAATGGTGAAAGAAAGAAAAATAAACAGATAAAACAAAAACAGATATGACAACAATAACCCAATATGATTTAGGAACATTAACGGACGGATATTGGTTGTTTTTGCAAATCAATAAATGAGTATCTTGCGAGGCCATTTTTTATCAGGCGGATAGCCTTTTTCCATGGACTTCAAACATTCTCTGGTAAGGCACGCAACTAGCTATCAATTCCTTATGTGTTCCCACGGCAGCGATAACTCCAGCGTCAAGAACCACAATCCTCGATGCAATTTCCAAAGTATGCAATCTATGGGTAATAACAAATGATGTCCGTCCCTTTAAAAAATCCCTCATGACTTTGTGAATCAAAGCTTCACTTTCAGGATCTGACTGGCTGGTAAATTCATCCAGAATGATGATTGCAGGGTCACGCAAAATAGCACGAGCTAGAGCTATTCTTTGTTTTTGTCCCCCTGACAATTTATTCCCAGATTCCCCGGTGACTGTCTCATAACCCTTGGGAAGACTTACTATAAAATCGTGGGCAAACGCTTTTTTAGCCGCATTCTCAATTGCAGTCTTTGTTGCACCCCGAGTTCCGTAGGCTATGTTGTTATAAATTGTGTCATCAAAAATGACCGTCTCTTGGGTAACGACACTGATTTTTTTTCTCAGACTACGAAGATTTATATTCCGCAGGTCTTCACCGCCTAGAAAGATAGTACCATGATCAGGATCATAAAATCTGGGTATCATTCCCATCAAAGTGCTTTTTCCTGAACCATTATGGCCTAAAATCGCAATCGTCTCACCTTCAAAAACTGATAGATTTATATTCGAAACAATAGGTCTACCAGGATCATAACTAAAACATACACCTTTGAAATCGAGTATTGGGCCGCCCGTACCGGAAAGGCTGGCTGGCTTTTGTTCACTAACGGAACGATAATCCAAAACTAATCCATTTTCAGTTTTGAGAAGTTTCGGCCCATCACTGTTGGCATTTACTCGAGGTTGTTTATCCATGAAAAAGAAAATACGATCTGATGCGGCACAACCTGATTGGATTTTTGTGAAGACGCTGGAAAGTTTTCGCACCGGGTCTGCAATTGCCGCCAATAACACATAAAGCTGCAACAAACTTTCGGGTTCTATGGGATGCTGACTCATTCGCATACCAAAGAGCATTGTTTCATGCTTCAAAACCAGGAATGACCCCGCCAGCAATGCACCAACAACAGCGGCGACACCAAGTAACTCAATGATCGGCCCGGCACAAGCGTCGATATTAACGACTGTCATTGATTTCAAATAATAATCATAGGTCGCAGCTCTGAAACGCCTGCGTTCATAAGGTTCCATTGTGTATGACTTCACCAATTTTATACCCTGGAAAGTCTCCTGGAGAATTTTGTAGATGCTGGACATCCTTTCAAGCAGTCTTCTGGTAGCCTGCTTCATCATCCTGCCAATTTTCCCAAGAATAAAAGCAGCCACAGGAACTAAAACTAAAAACAAAAGTGTCAATTGCCAGCTGATACAGGCAGCGAATATCACACAACTTATGGCACGCAATGGTTCAGCGATCACTTTGCCAAACAGTGTTTTCAATCCGGCGCCAACGGATTCCATATCGTTTGTAAAACGAGCCATCAACTCGCTGGTACCCTGTTCTCCAAACTGATCAACATCAAGGTGAACAACATTCCTGTAAAATCTATTCCTCATATCATAGAGCGAAAGATTCACTACACTCCCAACAAGAGACTCCTGAAAAAACTCAAAAATACATTTGATAAAAACCCCAATCATCACAAAACCCAACACATAGGAAAGAGTCGTGAAGCTGTCGCGAGGCAGATATGCGTATATATATTTGTGTGCGATCAGATACCAATCCATTTGCTTTCGCGCATAAACCAACTTACTTTCAACCTTTACAAGCGCGTGTGTGTGTTCCCTTCGCTGCTGTTCCACAAACTTGTTCAAAGCAAGCTTATCCAACTCTTTTGATTTCTCATTCAAGGCATCATAAACCGTTTCGATCTGCTCTATTTCGCGGTTGCAATTAGCGATGCAGGAATCCACCCACTCATGAGGACTTTGGTCATTATTTAAAAGTTTTAAAACAGGGTAAATGGAAGTAAAATTGAGGCCCCAAAGTATGGCTGCAAAAACAGCACATACAATCGATATCACCAATCTAATTCTGTAGGGCCAAGCATATCTTAATGCTCTTAAAAAATTCTTCATGAAAAGACCGATCCTTGGTCAAAAGCTAATTTGGTACTGTTTCGCACAAGGTTTAAGTAGCAAAAAAGCATTAAAATTGACAAGAGAAGTTAATAATTCGAATTTTTTATTAAAACCCCACACCATAAAAAAGCATCAAGAAATTCGAGCTAATCGTTAAAATAAGCATATTTTGCAAAACTATACAAAATTAACTCAAAGCAACCAAAAACCCTAAACTATTTATATTTTACAATTTGACAGCCCAAGGGTTAATTGTTTACATTCGACTGGTTATTGTTTTGAATGACTTTTTGATGAATGAGTGAATATTATGGTTTATCAATCAAATTCGAGACCATTGGGAAGCTTGGCACAGCAAATAGTTGACTTGAATAATCAAATCAGCCTCGCCCAGCCTAGATCCAAAAGAAAAAACAAAGGCTTGAAAGAAATGGAATTCCTGACCCTTTGTCATCTAAGAAATAAAGATTTGATGAATGTAGGCGACATACAAAAGCTGCTAGGTGTACTTCCCGCACAAATGTCGAGAATAATAAGATCACTTGAAAACCGGGATATCGCTCTCATTTCCTGCAGCATCAACCCTCTCGATAAACGTAAAATTGATGTGATTTTGACAGATGCTGGCAACAAGGCCTTTGAAAGTCACCAAACAACTCGAGTCAGTTTTGTTCAGGAATTATTACTTAAATTAAATGACGAAGAAATCGACGATTTAAAAAAACTCGTTGACCGCCTTACTGATTTAATCGCAGAAAGTTCGAAAATTCAAGAAAACTATTCAACTGTTTAACACCTTTATTTAAGCGTTAGACAAACAATCCATCGAATTTTTTAAATAATTTTTGATTACTGGCTAATTTTAAGTTTACATCTTCCGATAAGTCATGCATTTTATAGGATAGAAATCACTCTGGAGTGATAGTTAGGTTATCTTCACTCACATATATGTCGATTAATGTGTGTAAGAACTCAAGAAATTAGTGGTATCGAAGGGGTTTCTCCATGGAGAAAAGGTTATGTTGGAGTTCCATGGGGGCAGCAGGATTAGTATTATTATTGTTTATCCTTGATATTGCTATCGGCATGCCCTTTGGTCGTTCAAATATAATTGTGGATGTCATAGCAATTATATGCAGCATTGCCGTGCTTTTGCTTGCATTTGACGCATTTAAAGATTTAGGCTGATTAAAACCCAGCTATTAAATTAATTAACTTTGGTTTGTTTTTTTTCACCATAATCCCTAATAATTTCTGCTGTAATACCATTTGTGGTAAATTCTACAGGGCAAATTATTTCATTAAATCCTAACTTTTTAAGCTCGTCTGCAGTCAAGGGACTTATCGCGATCAACTTGGTGCTACCTGAAGCGATCCCAGCCTTCAATTCATCACCTAAATATTCAATTAAAATTTTCGCATTATTCGAACTGGTTACAGCAACATAATCAACTGCTTTATGGGATATCTGTGTTTTAATTTGATTAATTTGGTGTTGTTCAGGTTCAGATTGGGAATAAACTTGAATTTCATTAATATTGCAAATTTTCGCTAATTCCTGCGCCAGCAAAGGCCTTCCCTCCTTGGCCCTTGCAAGAAGAACTTTTTTATTTTCAACCAGCGGATACAAGGCATTAATCAAACCTTCAGCATCATGCCTTGAGGGAACCAGATCCGCCTGGACATGAAACTGTTTTAATGCTGATGCTGTCGCTGGGCCAACACAAGCAATTTTCAAAGCTGAGATCCTGCGAATATCAACTCCCAGATGAACGAACCTATTAAAAAATTTTTCAACACCGTTGGCACTGGTGAATACAATCCAATCAAAACTGGAAATTTGATTTATTTCCCGATCCACACTAGACCAGTCATCTGGGCTTTTTATGGCCATGGAGTCAAATTGAAAAACATTTGCCCCAAGGTTTTTTAACTTGTCGGCAAAGCCATCAGCTTGCCCTTTGGGTCTAGAAATTAAGATGGAGGCACCGCCCAAGGGAAGCTTGCCACGCCAGTCCCATCGTCCGAGATATTTTGCAGCTTCGCCTATGATAATAATTGCAGGCGGATGCAAATTCTCCTTGGCAACTGTGTTTGTAAGATCATCCAAAACAGAAACTGCGTTTTTTTGAGTCGGAAGGGTCGCATCAGAAATGATAGCCACGGGAGTATCTGCTTTCATACCCTGGGAAATCAGATTTGATTGAATTACATGCGCCCTTTTGACCCCCATGTAAAAAACCAAAGTTCCCGGAAACCGCGCTATTTCGGACCAGTTCAAAAAACTGTCTGTTTTTCCTTCTTTCTCGTGGCCGGTGATAAATGCAACCGCACTTGAAAACCCCCTATGGGTTAGGGGCATCCCACAGTGGGCGCTAGCCCCAAATGCTGCTGTAACACCAGGGACGATTTCAAACAAAATTCGATTTTCTATTAACGGTTCGATTTCTTCACTACCCCTGCCAAACAGAAGGGGATCTCCACCTTTTAGACGCGCGACTTTGAAGCCATTTTTTGCATTTTTTAACATTAAATCGACTAAGACACTGATCCGTTCAGGATGGCAACCGGGAAGCGATTCAGCGCAAATTTTTTGAGTTGATTCAGGAATCATCTGCAGGATTTGCGGGGACACCAACCTATCAAAAATCACAATATCAACTTCCAACAACAATTGTTGCCCGCGAATCGTCAGCAACCCGGGGTCCCCCGGCCCTGCACCAATGAAATAGACAAATCCGCCAGAATCTTCATTCAATTTGAAACTCGCACTTGTGGAGTTGAAATACTAGACTCCCACCATCTCGTCAGGCTCCGGAACATCAATCCCATAATCTGGCCTGGATGGTGACATTTTACACATAAATATGCCCAATTCATAAAGCAAGCTCATTGGCAACCATAAGAATAGCATGCTAAATGCATCCGTTGATGGAGTAGCGACCGCGGAAAATATTGCCATGGCAAACCACGCATATTTTCTGTTGTTTTTAAACATTTCTACATTCATGACCCCTAATCTTTCAGCAAACAACATTACTAGAGGTGTCTGGAATGAAAGACCAAAAACAACAGGCATGAATATTGCAAAACTCAACCACTCGTTTAAACGAAGATCAGGTTTTAATCCCAACCACTCATTGAACCACAATAAAGCCTCAATAGCCTTCGGGATCACAAACATTTCGCAAATGAAAACACCTGACAAAAACAACACAACACTAAACGGTAAATAAACATGAACCAATTTTTTTTCATGTGGATAAAGGCCGACGGCGACAAAAGACCAACCTTGGTAAAAAAGCCATGGGCTGCCTATGACAATCCCGCAAACAATACAAACCTTGAAATAAACCATGAATGCTTCCTGCACACTTAGGGTGCTCATGGCATCAAAATCACCAATTTTTCTTTGTGATTCGCCCATTAAAGCAGATTCTTTCAAGGGTTCCTTGTGTGAAACCCAGAGGGTGACTGTTTCATTTTTAATTTTTTCCTCAGACAAATCGGATGGGGGTTTGATTTCGGAAATAAACTGGGAAGGTTGACCTTTGAGAAGCGCTTCCAGTTGTGCTCGGGAAAATATCAAGCCAGAAAAATCCGTAGGTTTGTTTAATGCCGCCAGATTTGAATCTGTTCCCTTTTCCAATTCATCACGCAATGAGGAAATTCTTCTTTCATAAAATTTCTTCAACTCGGATTTGACGGGTAATGTGATAAAGTCAACAACATACTTTCCGATGAAAAAACTGAACAAGAATGCGATGAAAAAACCTTTGAATGCGGCCAGCAAATGGGTCCGTAGGTCTTCGATATGATCCCCAAAAGACATTCTGGTGTCCGCAAAAAAATCATCAGGATCTGGCACTTTTGAAACCATAAAACTCCAAGCCAACCACCAAATGAACTAACTTTTATTAATTTACATAAACCGTGAATATTAGCCATTATGAATTCATGGTAATGGGATTGCCAATGCTAACTTTAAAGTTTATCAACCAACTTACCGATTAGTAAACAAAGTTGGATTATTTCAAGTTTAAGGTTAATGACAGGGTAAAAACGAGTAAATTCGATAAAAAGGCAACCATGTATAAAAGATTACTTATTTTAATGATGCTAATTGTTGCTACTGGATGCCGAAATATAGAAGGACCTCGGTATCATAAGGAACATCCAGAAAAGATTGATAGCGCTGTTTATAATATCGATGAACAGAAAAGACGAGGCAGGGAATTAATAGCATTACCTGAGGCAAGCCAAAATGTTGCTCCAAAAACTGGGATAGATACTTACGGACCATCAGGAAGGTGGTAGAATAAGGTATAATTCATTAATGGAAAACAAAATGAAAAGATACCTATCAGCTTCTGTTGCAACATTCTTCCTATTTATCCTAGGCTGCCAATCAGTATCAGATAAAACAGCCTCAATTCAGCCCTTGCCGGACAATGCGCCCCCTCCTCCTTATCAAGATTTATTATCTCGTGCCCGAAATCAATCATCTTTGGCAACCGAATCCTTTTTTATCAATAATTGGGCGGAACTTGAAGATGCGGCAAAAGGATTGGAACAAACTTCCAGATTGATGTCAAAAAGTACAGAAATACCCGAAAATAAAAAAGAATTGATTACGGCAGTATCTTCTGACTTGAATCGAGAAGCAATTAAACTAAAAGAAGCATGCAAAACAAAAAATGAAGCTGAAGTAAATTCTCAATTACAAAAAATCACATTGAAAATCAGAGAATTAAGAATCAACTAATCATCCATCACTTGTTCAGATGCGAACAAACTTGCACCAAATTGCTTGCAAAGACTTATATGATCTGACACTGATAAAGTTTCCGCTCGAAGATCCCCTTTAATATTTAATTTTTCAAGCTTTTCATCGATCTGAATTTTTGAAAGTTTATTATTAGGTATTGAAAGAATGGCACCCCTCAAGTTCTTCCGGCGATGAACATACAATCCTCTCAAGAAATTCCTGAAACACCTTGGTGAGTCTCCCGGACTAACCCCCTCGAAAACAAGCTTACGCCTAAGCTCATCCGATGGTTCAATTTTTATTATCGCGGAATCGACCTTAGGCCTTGGCCAGAATGCAGAAGGTGGTATTTTTCTGACTATTTCCACCTTAGCCAGACTCTGAAACAGAATCGGTAAAGCCCCAAACTCCTTACTATTTGAATTTGAAATTATTTTTTCCGCTATTTCAAATTGAACCATTGCGACAATCTTATTAGGCGGTTGATTACTTATCAAAAGATTACTCATAACGGGTGTTGCAACTGCGTAAGGAAGATTAGCGATTAGCTTATATCCGGAAATCCCAGGCTTTGCGGTAATTTCGTTTAATTTTGCAATAACCTCCGGTTGAATTTGATTTTTCCCCTTGAGGATATCGCCCCGATGAAGGAGAAATCTATTTCTTTCAATTACGGTCTCCTCAGTTAATTTCTGAAACGCAGGATCCAATTCCACACTTAAAACAAAACCAGCAACCTCTAGCAACCTATTCGTAAGGCTTCCGGTACCACTACCAACTTCCAAAACGGCATCTGAGGATTGAAGACATGCGGTATTGACCAAAAGATCCATTAGATTCAAATCGATAAGAAAGTTCTGACCCATTTTATTCTTTGGCCAAATATTTCTACTTTTCAACAGGTCCATCAGATATGACTGCGTCTGCCTGGGTGGGATATCGTAGAGATTCATTCGGATTTACTTTTTCCTTTGAAAAACAATTGGAATGACCGCATTGCATATTTAGCCATCATATCCGTCTCGATATTGACCAAATCACCAATTTTCCTGAATGCCAAGGTTGTAACGGAGAGAGTGTGAGGAATAAGGGAGACACTGAATTTATCTTTTTTCACATGAACCAAGGTAAGGCTTACACCATCAATACAAATGGATCCTTTTTCAACTAAATAGGGTTTTATTTTCTCAGGAAGCGAAAACCAAATATCAACCCACGAGCCTGTTTTTTCAACTTTCAAAACCTCAGAAGTAAGGTCAACATGCCCTTGGACAAAGTGCCCGCTAAAATCACTACTTGCAGACACCGGCTTTTCAAGATTAACCTTCATTCCAGTATTTAAAAAGCCAAGATTGGATTTTTTCAAGGTTTCTGGGCCAACTTCAAAGAAAGCCTGGCATCCCTTTCGAGTTACCACGGTCAGACAAACACCATTGACCGAAATACTGGCACCTATTTTAACTTTCTTGAAAAAACTATCATGAGAAACAGACAATAAAACTCCAACCCCCTGGGCTTTAAAAAGCTCCACCACACCCATGGTTTCCACAATACCGGTAAACATAAATCGAATCAGATAAGAGATGAAATTTAACGATTAGCGACGGTAATAATCGTTGGCACTTGCCTGGGAAGGATCCACCATGTTTCTTCGAAAAGCAATATAAAAAATCTGCCTTGCTGGGAAGTTCATGGCATATATCCAAAAAACAAGTATTGCAATCGACTCAGGTAAAAAATAAACCAAGGGTGCGATAAAAGGAAGGGCCAAGCACCACCCCAAAATCACCTTTTTTCGAAGAATATGCTTGGTGAGATGGGGATAGGAGAAAGGTGAAACCATCAACAAAGCGACAAAAACCGCACCAAAAATAGTCCAAACACTCACAACATTTTTAGCGGTGATAAAATCAAATCCGGGAACCTCCATCGAACCATAAGATCTAATCAATGCAAGGCTTGCAATACATCCGCCTGCAGCAGGAGAAGGCAAACCTTTAAACCTCTTGAACGAACCTGAATCCAAATCAGTATTTTCCAGATTATATTTAGCTAACCGTATGATCGCACAAGCCATATAAAGTCCAGCTATGCATGCGAAAACATTTCGCACAAAAAAGCTTTCCCAATCTTGGCTCAATCTTAGAATTAGAAACGCTGGTGCCGCACCAAAACTGATTGCATCACATAGGCTATCCAATTGACCGCCAAAATCGCTGGTAACCTTAACCAACCTTGCCAACATTCCATCAAGAACATCAAAAATCATTGCAAGAAAAATCATACCAGCAGACAAACGAAGCAACACACCAGCCGAGATGTCATCTTGCACTGATAGATCAATTTTAGCAGCAATTACAATTGCGGAAAAACCACAGATAGCATTTCCAAGAGTAAACAAATTGGGTATTAACTTTAATAATGAGTGCAAGGCGCATACCTGTAAAATGAAAATATCATTTAAAACTAGTTAAAACTCTATTATTAAATTTACCTTGAAACTGTTTGATATTCCACAAATAAAACCAGCAAAACCTAATAAAAACGGCCTGACTTTAATCAAGTCAGGCCGTAAAAATTACCCAATCTAACTACCTGTTAGGTTCCATGTTCCCAACCAGTCATATATTTCTTTTGCTGCGCAGTCAGAGTATCAATTGAAACCCCCATGGATTCCAATTTATGGCTTGCAACATATCGCTCAACTTCCAAGGGTACATCAATAACCTTATTGGCCAATTTACCCTTGTTTTTTATACAAAATTCAGTTGCAAGAGCCTGTGTTGCAAAGCTCATATCCATCACACTTGGGGGATGGCCTTCTGCGGCAGCAAGATTTACTAACCGACCTTGACCGATCACATAAATCTTTTTGCCATTCTTTAGCTGATATTCATCCACATTTGGCCTTACATCATTGACAACCGAACTTGATTGGGCTTTTAAGGCAGGCAATTCAAGCTCAACATCAAAGTGACCACTATTGCAAACCATTGCACCATTTTTCATCTTGGAAAAATGATCACCAATTATGACATGTGCATTTCCTGTAACGGTGATAAAAATATCACCAACCTCGGCAGCCTTAGCGATTGGCATGACATCAAAACCATCCATCGCAGCCTCCAAGGCGCGGATTGAATCAACTTCAGTCACGATCACAGAACTGCCCAAGCCCCGGGCACGCTGAGCAACACCTTTTCCACACCAACCATAACCGCAAACAACAACCTTTCTGCCCGCTAGAAGGATGTTGGTTGCGCGCACAATACCATCCAAGGTGCTTTGGCCGGTGCCATAACGATTATCAAATAAATGCTTCGTTTGCGCATCATTGACAGAGACAACAGGGAATTGAAGCACGCCATCTTTTTCCATGGCACGAAGTCTATTCACGCCTGTGGTGGTTTCCTCCATGCTGCCAGCGATTTGGTCAAGAATTTTCCTTCGGCTTTCAGGGCTGTGTTTTTCAGCCCATTTTTTAACCTCGGGATGAACCTCATCAAGCCTGTTCAAAGCCATGAAAATCAATGCGGAGACCAGATCTGCCCCATCATCCATGGTTACATGCGGGCTGTGTTCAAGTGCAGCCACTATATGCCTGTAATAAGTATTGTTGTCCTCTTCCCTGATCGCAAAAACCGAGATTCCGAAGTCTTGGACAAGGCTCGCGGCGACATCATCCTGAGTGCTCAAAGGATTGGAGGCAATCAATACGAGGTCTGCACCGCCGGCTTGCAGAGTTCTGGCAAGGTTTGCAGTTTCAGCAGTAACATGTAAACAAGCTGACATTCTTAGGCCAGCCAATGGCTTTTCCTTTAAAAAACGCTCCCTGACACGAGCCAAAACCGGCATATCTGTGTCCGCCCACATGATCCTTTTCTTACCGATTGCAGCTAACTTCACATCTTTCACATCACTTTTAATCGCCTTACCCATAGACATTTAATAACTCCTTTTGTAACCTTGATTTCCATCACTCCTCATATGAATAGAGGATTTACCGGTTCTTTCGCAATAG
>SXGQ01552077.1_pt1 | contig 42839 bp, 46 predicted proteins | sample 3178371 | NCBI WGS metagenome assembly SXGQ01 (sample SAMN11356859, study PRJNA531348) | freshwater metagenome | isolation source: freshwater sample F1-20 | place: China: Fuxian Lake, Yuxi | collected 2017-12-25
AAATAATGTCAGCATACAATACAGTTGGAGAGGGATTGTATCAACCAAAAATTCTCTCTCTTTATGAAAATAACGTCATAGAGAGTACTGGAAATATGTTACATCTATTTGGATTTGGGTTTGCAAGAGACAAGGGAAAACCCAATAATAACACACGTAATGAAATAGAACAGATCATTTATGCTTCTGGAACATGTCTGTTTACATCTGCACAAGTTTTAAAAAAAGTTAGGTCTTTTGGATTCCTTTTTGTTTTTGTATCATGATGACTTGGATCTTGGTTGGAGAGCAGCACAGATTGGCATAAAATCGTATTATGTACCAAATTCAGTAATTTATCATGCTGAAAGTTATAGTCTAAAATGGAGATCCAAAAAATTTTTCTGGCTTGAAAGAAACAGGCGATATTGCATTTTGACTCATTATTCCAAAAACACTTACAAAAAGATGCGAGTTTCTTTAATGCTAGTTGAAATGATAGTTTGGGTATTTTATTTGTCAAGGGGATTCCTTGGTGCAAAGATAAAAGCAGAGCTTGATATCATCAAAAATAAAGATCAAATAACAAGCAAATACAAAGAGATTGAAAACAAGAAAATAATTTCTGATAATGAATTGATGAAAACATTTCCTGATGAAATTTTTGTACCAAAAAATGTCTCAGGAAAAACAGGTAGCAAAATATTTAATAAAATACTTTAAGCACTCAGTAAAAAAACAAAAAATTAATTTGTCCTAATTATTCTAACTTTTCTGAAATTATCATACTTGATGCAAAATTTTTTTCATGAGATATTGAAGCAAGAAATCTGTATTTTTTTTCCCATTTACCTCTAAGCTTCACAATAGGTTTAGAATTTAAATGGGATGTTTCTATATCTAACATCGAGATACGTTCGTTAATTGCTTTTTTGACTGCCTCTTTTAGAGCAAACTTACCTGCAAAATGCTCATATGGATTTTTGTATTTCAAACAATATTTTATTTCAGATGGAAGAAATATTTTCTTGTAGAAATTTGGTTTTGATAAATAAGGAATTTTTTTAAATTGATCTACATCTGTAATATCTATTCCAATTCCAAGTTTTTCAATCATTATTTTATTTAGAAGTATTTTCTCTTACTATAACTTTGGCAATTCCATCCACAAGACACTTGTTCACTTGGTTATAAGCAGTAGTTTTGATTGTTATTATTCTAGTTGACTGGCTTTTATCAATGACTTCTCCTTCTATTGTGACTTTATCTCCTACAAAACAAGGCGTTTGAAAGTTTAATGTTTGTGAAAAATACAGTGAATTTTTACCAGGCATATACATTCCAACTAGTCTTGAAAAAAAAGAGACGGGCAACATGCCATGACACACCCTTTTGTCAAACTGAGTTTTGGCAGCATATTTTTCATCCATGTGTAACGGATTATAATCTCCGGAAATTCTTGCAAAATCATTTATTGTAGATTCATCAATTTGTACCGTGAATTTTATTTTTGTACCAAGTACAATTTCGTCGAATTTGTATTCTGCAGGTTACTCAGTCATTTAGAATTACTCCATGATTTTTGAGATGTCTTTTGATGTCTGCTATTTTTTTATGTCCATGGCTTCAGCAATTGTGAACTTTACCTTAAATTCAGTCTCAATCTCATAAATTAAGACATATCCCTTAAAAGATGTCCATCTCTCAATTGATTCTGGACCAGACTCATCATTAATAACAGAAGATTGTACACCAATTACATTCTCTACAAGATCATATAGTCTCTTTGACATTATTCAACATGAACCGTAAGATAGTCTGGAATTATAAATTGTGTTTTTAATGAATAGACCCAATAATCCCCATCCTTTTGAAAGCCACAATTTGGTAAAAAGTTCTCAATTGGTTTATTTTTTTGTGAGGGAATGAATTGCGCTTTTATTATCTCAATCCCATTTTCTTTTGCTTTGTTTATGATATATCCTAACATTCCTTTTTCCACTTCTCTTCCCATAACTCTACAGCTTAAAAGAAATGTATCGATAAACCATTCTTTAAAGCTTTTTTTACTCACAATAAATATGCCTGTAATACCATTATCGCCAAACTTATCCTCCACTTGTGCACATCCAACAAAATACCTGTTGTCATCAGAGAATTTCTTGATGTCAGATTCTTGGTAGCGTTTTGTAGTAAGATTGAATTGGTTTGTCTTTAACGTAAGCTGTGATATTCTTGGAATTGTAAACTCGTTAGCGTTTCTTATCAGTATTTTAAGTTCTAAATTTTTTAGAAAGCTTTCTAGATTTGGTGTTGATTGTTCAAGATCATTTCTTTTGCGTTGTTCAACATACATTTTTCCACGTTTTGTATCCTCATCGGTTATATTCAGAACGTTAAATTCGTTCATTTTTTTAATGGTTTGGGCATATTGTGATGGATCTGGTGGTAGATCAACGGTTAGAATTTGTGGCATGTAAGATTTCATGAATTCTCGGTTTACTGGATCATCGTCAAAAAATACCATACTATCCGCACTTATGTTCAGTTCACTTACGATTTCTTTCATATTTGATACCTTGTCATTCCAGTTAATTCTCATCGATGCAAAATGTTCTTCTTTTAGAACCATGTATGGGTGTTCTTTTATGACCTTTAAAGCATCATCATAATTATTCTTGCTGTTTATTGCAAGAATTATTCCACGGTGATAAAGTGAAAGTAAAACTCGTTGAAATTCCAGATATGTGTTTCCAGAAGGTTCTGGTCCTAACTTAATTCCATTAAATCCATCTTCACCTACTACTCCTCCCCATAATGTATTATCCAAATCTAATACGATACATTTTTTTGTTAATCCCAAGTGACCAATGACATATCCCATCAAATCATTTGCCATATACGGTATATAGTCAAGTGAGATTTTCATATCACCAAAGAAAAACTGTTTGTAATCAAAAATGTTGTCTTCACCATATCGCGAAACAAATCCATTAAAATCATAAACATAAATTGAGTCAGAATTTACAAAAGAATCAATCAATCTACGGTTAAGATCCTCAATCATTTGATAGAATCCATATTCAGTTTTTGTTTCAAATATTCCATATGAGGAATATGTTGGAATGGCAAAGTTTGCTATAACCAGTTTTGACTTTGTTCTACTGGTAAAAGTATTGGCTAAATTCTGTATTTCTTTTAGTTTTTTTTCTACAAAACTCTTTCTTTCAGATGCAGAGATAGAATATGGGAGATAAAAAAGATCACTAAAAATATTTCTTGTATCTATAATCAAAAATGTGATGTCAGAGGAAAATTGGTATAAATTACTTTCTTGGTTTAGAATTTCCTGATTGTATTGATTGTATCCACCCACATATGTAACACAGTCAATATTTTTTTCTGCTGATTTTACTTGTATGGTTTCCCCAAGACCATTAATAGAAAAGCTACAAATTATTCCTATTCGTATTTTTTTTTCAAATGGTCTTCCTACAATCTTGCTAGATTTGTTGATATAATATGATAATTTTTGCTCAGTGGTCATAATTTACCGTAATGTGTTTTCTCAATAAGTATTTACGCTAATTATTTATTACGATTTAGTGGATTATTAGAAAGTTTTAGAGAATTCTGCTTCATATAATATATACTCATAAAACAATTGGGTTGTTTTTTCTACAAATGTAGTGAAATCAAAATACGAAAATAACATAATTACTTTTAATTCATCCATAACAAGCAATTTGGAAAATAGTGGTAAGAAGTATTACTCTTAGGCAAAGGGACAAAAATTACATGTACTTAAATGGTTTTTACGATCATACATTGCGAACCGGTTAGCTCGATGATTGGGATCTGTATTGATTTAAAAAATTCTGCAAACGCTTTGTATACACCGTTAGAATGGTAATCATGAGTCAGAATAATACCACCTTGTATTAATCTTGGGTAAAAAAATTCCAAACTATCTATTGTACTTTGGTACAGATCAACATCAAGATGTACAAAAGAAAACATAGTGTTTTTTATGGGTTCTGAGGTGTTTGGAAATTTACCTTGATATGTTTTTACATTGTTGTATTTGGATAGATATTTTATTACTTTATCTTCACTTGTGTTGTTGAATTCATTTTCCTTCCAGAATTTTACTCCAAAATGTGTATCTGCTTCAGATAATGGAGGTAGTCCAGTAAATGTATCAAATAGATGTAGTGTCTTGTTTCCTTTTGCTTCGCTTATGAGTTTGGCAGAGCCTCCTTGATACACTCCCACCTCTGCCATGTCTCCATCAAGTTTACTTTGAGAACGTGCAATTGAATAAATAGTATACGCTTCATATGGATAGAATGTAAGATCGACTTCCTTTTTTACGGTTTTAATTAAATTAACAATTTTAGGTTCTTTATAAAAAGAAAGTAGTTTGAACTGGAATAATGTTACAAAGAATCCTAAGATGACACCTACTACTTTGGTTTTATATACAATTCTACGCACACCATTCATGTAATAATTATAAATCCATTGATAATTTAATACTATGAATACAAAGTTAATCATTCTTATAAAAATGGATAAATGGGTATATTGTGAATATGAGTAAAGAATATACTAGTTATCCATTAGTAAGTATAATCATACTCAATTACAATGCAGGTCAATTGTTATTTGATTGTGTGGAATCGCTATTAAAAACTGAATACAGTAACTATGAGATTATTGTTGTTGATAACGCCTCTAAGGATGAAAGCCACAAAAAATGTAAAGAAAAATTTCCATCCATACAGATAATAGAAAATAAAGAAAATCTTGGTTATTGTGAGGGAAATAATGTTGGGATCAGAAAAGCAAAGGGAGAGTTTATTGTAATTCTCAATCCAGATACTTTGGTCGAGTCAGATTGGCTGACAGAATTATTTACAGCATACCAAAAAAATGGTGAGGGACTCTATCAACCTAAATTTCTCACGACTACAGATCACAGTATTTTGATGAGTACTGGAAACATGATACAGATATTTGGTTTTGGGTATTCTAGAGGAAAAGGTGAAAGAGATGACAAGGCATACGACAAAATTGAAGTTATTGGATATGCTTCTGGTACGTGTTTGTTTACATCTACTAAGATTCTAAAAAAACTCAATATGTTAGATCCATTTTTGTTTGCATATCATGATGATTTAGACTTGGGTTGGCGCGCTGCATTACAAGGAATCAAGTCATATTACGTACCCAAATCCATTATTTATCATCCTCCAGAGGGGTTTAGTTTTAAATGGAGTTCTTATAAGTTCTATCTTTTGGAAAGAAATAGACAGTATTGTCTTCTTACACATTATTCTAGATCAACTTTCTTTAAGATGATTCCTGCTTTATTTTTAGTAGAAATAGCAATTACTTTCTTTTATTTGAGAAGAAGAATGCTTGGATTGAAAATAAAGGCTTCTTTTGATATCATAAAGAATACAAGGCATGTAATGCGACGCTATTCCCAGATTCAAAGAGAACGTCAAATAAGTGACAGAGAAATCATAATGATCTTTCGTGATGAATTAGTTGTACCTAAGGAAGTAGCTAACAAAAAAAGCAATATATTATTTAATGATTTTATTAGTAAGATTAGCAAAATGACTAGATCAGTCATTTAACGTTTTATTGAAATTACAACTGTCACAACCAGATTTATTTCATTGCTTATTGATACTAAGATGCATATTATTGTTATACTCTATTAAAACTTTGAATTTGAACGATTGGTTTTGATATCAACTGGTTTTACTTTTTTAGAAAGTGATTTCACAAAATTCATTTATCATAAAATGTGTATATGGATCTTTGAATTATAAGTAGTTAATTTCGAATCTAGTAAAAATTTTCTTGTAAAAGCTTTTGTGATGATCATGTAGAATTTTTTTAGAATCTCAATTATGTAAATTCCAATCTGTTTTTGGTTTATCATACAATTGAATCAGAAATAAAATATAAATAACTATTACGTAATTTATATTTTTTTTTCTTCGGCAAGCTCAATTAGATTACATTTTGTATTTTTCATGGTTAGCATTACAAATGCTACAACTCTGTCTTCAAATCCTTTTACCGGCTTTACTATTATCTTAGCTCCTTTTTTTTCAAGATCAGAGATTTCTTTATTGATGTCTTTTACTTCAAAACAAAGATGATGGAATCCTCCTCCTTTGTTTACAAAATTTGTAACTGGTGAATCTGAGCTTGCCGGTTCGATCAGTTCCAAATACAATTGGCCCATTTTTAAAAAGCAAACGTTGACTTTTTGTGAGCCAATAATAGTAGGAATACCAATTGTTTCAAAATTCAGGAATTTGGTTAGCTCGCCCAACGAGTCTCTGATTTTTGGCACAACTATACCTACATGATGTAGTTTCATACGCTCACTCCATGTTTGAGCAATAGTAATTTAAAATCACCAACTTTTTTGATTTCCAGAGTTTCATCCAGATTAATTTTAATATCATACGCAGATTCAATTTCGTCTAATAAAATATACACAGTAAATGAATCCCAGCCCTCAATTGATTCTGGGCCAGATTCATCGCTGACTTGTGAGACTGGGACGTTAAATACATTTGAAACAATTTCATATAGATTACTAGTCATTGTTCTATACTACACTCCAAGTAACCGCTATTTTGATCTTTTTTTCATATTTTACAATATTAGTATTTACAGATCTTATATAGTACAAAATCTCGAGTTCTTGTTTCATAATACAACAGAATTGGGTTTGAGAATAAATATTTCGGAGCATAAGATAAATATTGTTAATTAAATCTAATTCTTTTTACCCAAAAGTTATAGCATTGTATTCCAGATTTTTATTGAATATGAAAGACTCTGAGGACGCTTTTTCATTAAATGAAAAAGAGTTGATGGATTATTATGGTTATCATGGCAGCATAGGAAAGATGCAATTAAGACTAAGAATCCTTTGCTCATGGATACTACATTCTCTTGCATATTTTTCTGTTCATTCCGGGTTTGCAATAAAAATGCAGAATGTAAGAGGTGTAAAGATTGGAAAAAACTGTCATTTTTGCCCTTATGTCCAAATTGATTTAATTTATCCTAATCTTGTAACAATAGAAGATAACGTCACATTGGGTTCTAACACTATGATTTTTGCTCATACTAATCCTACAGCAAATTTGTTTTTTAAAAAAGGCCCATATTCACGTAAGGTTGAACCAGTGATCATTAGATCTGGTGTCGTCATAACCCCAGGTGCAATCATAATGGCGGGAGTAACAATTGGTCAAAATTCAATTGTTTCGCCAGGTAGTGTAGTTTCACAAGACGTTCCGGAGTATTGTGTTGTAGTAGGGAACCCAGCCAGAGTTGTAAAAAAGATTGAGCATTAGATTTTGGCCAAAAAAAGCGACAGCATGAATATTTTAGGTATTGATTTTGAGGATTGGTATCACCCTCAAATCATTCAAAAATATCTAGACGGTAAGAAAAAGTATCCTCGTGTGATTGATGGACTTGATAAGGTACTTGATTTGTTGAGGGTAACAAATACGTTTGCCACATTTTTTACAGTTGGGGAATTAGTGGAATTTAGACCAGAGATTATAGATAAGATAATTGGTGCAGGTCATGAAATTGGATTCCATACAATGCATCATACGCGATTAGATTCCCCAAATTACAAACAGATTTTTGATGCTGAGATTAAGCAATTTAAAAAATTATCAGATGGTCGTTCAAAGGGTTTTCGTGCTCCAACATTTTCACTAAATTATGATACGTCATGGGCTATTGATACACTAGTTCAGAATGGCTACGTGTATGACAGTAGTATAATGCCAGTCAAAACAAGCATGTATGGTATAAGCGGTGCAGAAAGAAATCCCTATAAAATTTCGAGTAATTCCATAGACAAAAACGATCCTGATGGAAATTTGTTAGAATTTCCCCTACTCGTTACAAAGTTCTTTGGTAAGACCATACCTGCAGCTGGAGGCTTTTATTTAAGAACACTACCAATGAGAATAACTACAAACGCCATCAAGAATTATGAAAAACTTGGTATTCCTGCTACTTTTTACATCCATTCATGGGAGCTTACTCCAGAATTTATGCCAAAAATTTCAATGCCATTCAAAGATAATTTTATAACATTTCACAACATTAACAAGACCTTTTCTAGAATGAGCACACTATTGAAAAATTTCACGTTTACTTCCTTTGGTCGTTATATGGAAAAAATGTCGGCAATCTAGTTTTTTAATGATTCAAAATACTCTATAGTCTTTTTGAATCCCTCCACCATAGAAATTTTTGGTTTCCAACCTAGTGCTCTAAGTTTGGAATTATCTACAAGAAAATTTCCAACATCTACTTTTTTAGTATATGTTGGAGGTTTAACATATTTTATTGTGGCTCCAGTTAATTGATTCAAATATTTTCCTAATTCAAAAAACCAAGTTTGTTTGCCAGATGCAATCCAATACAATTCTCCGGATTTTCCTTTAGACATGACAGTTTTTAATCCTGAAATAACATCTGATATGTAAATTACATCTCGAAAGAATTTACCATGATTGTAAATTGTAACATCTTCGCCTTTAAACGCCTTGTAGATCAGAAAATTTAGGGCGTTTTTTGTTGGAGTTAGGTACTGTTCTCTAGGTCCAAAAGAATTGGTAATTCTAAATATCAATGTATCTAAACCATATACATTATGATAAATCTTACAGTAATGTTCACTTGCCAACTTGTTTATTCCATAAATTGTAGTGGGATTACAAGAAGTTTCTTCGGTTACTGGAAGTTTTTTGGGTTTACCTATGACTATGAATGTACTTCCAAGAATAAATCTACATTTTAGATTCAATATTCTTATTTTTTCAAGTATGAATAATGTAGATTTTGCATTTGATTCAATATCTTCTAATGGATTTGTAAAAGACTTTGAATGAGAAGTTCCACCAGCCAAATGTATGATCATATCTGGTTTGTTCTTTTCAATTAATTTTCCTAATTTTAGAAAATCTGTGACATCAATTTTTTCAATTTTAACTTTTTTGGAAATGTTTTTGACGTTATTTTTTTTAGAATAGCTTCTTGTTAATAATATCAATTTATGACCATCAAGTAATAGACGCTCAGAAAGATGACTTCCTACAAATCCTAATCCGCCTGTAATCAATATCTTCATGTTGTTACGGAAACTACAGTGGGTTAAAAGCTAACTCTTCAGAAACTCTATTAAAGACACTTTTTAATTTTAAACAAATCAATGAAATCTAGTTTTCTTATCAAATTATCAATTCTATTCAAAGTAATCAAGGTCCTAAAAAATTGGCATGTTTATCCTATTGTTTATTATGGTTTATCAAAAAAAGAACATGTTATACTTGAGACCAGAACTGGTCTGAAAATAAAGATCCGAACCAATTCTACCGACATCATGGCATTTACTGCCGTTTGGCTAATTGAAGAATATTCCAATCCTAGTTTTGATTTATGTGAATCAGATAAGGTAATTGATATTGGTGCACATATCGGCCTCTTCACGTTATTTGCATCGCAATTCTGTAAAAATGGCAAAATCTATTGTTTTGAACCAGTTAAAGAAAATTACGACCTGTTATTATCTAATATGGCTCTCAACAATCTTTCAAATGTATTTACGTTTAATGTAGCAGTAACAGACAAAACATCAACGGTAAGAATATTTCTCAATAAAGATGAATCTGGACATAGCATGTTTACACAGGATTTCAATTCTATTGAAGTACAATCAACAACTCTAAAGAATATTTTTGACGAAAACAATATTGTAACTTGCGATTTTATAAAAATGGATTGTGAGGGGGCAGAATATGACATAATTAAATCATTACCACAAGAATATTTCACAAAAATAAAAAAAATGATTATCGAGTATCACATAGCAGATAAAAAGCCAGAATTATTAAAAGAACTAATCTCAAAATTTGAATCTATGTCGTTTGCTGTAAAGAAAAAAATTCTTTTTGCAGATATTGGATTTCTTTATGTAAAGACGAATTGATTCTTAAGTTGGTTTTTGAATGACGCCAAGAAATGATTTTTTGTTTTCACCTATAATAATTGGATTCAGTTTTAACGATGAATAAAACTGGTAAAATGCACTATTACCATTTATGTCATCTGATAACAAAAATCCACCCTTTTTGATATGTTGCCACGTTGTGTTAAATTCAAACATCATATTCTTATATGTATGAAGACTGTCATGAAAAAAGATATCGATCTCACCCAAGTCATCTAGTGTTTTCTTTAATTTTTTATTAGTTGGACCAAAAATAAAATGCCATCTATCTCTTAACTCCGATGGTATTGCAGATCCAATAGATTCTCTAGTTTCCCATGGTCTGAAAATATAATCAATAGATTGTAGATGACCTTTTTTATTTTCACTTAATGCTTGCAGTATGAATGAGCTACTATTTCCATAAGCAACTCCAGTCTCAACTATTTTTTCTGGTTTTAATAATCTACACAATACATACATAAATACACCCGAAAAATTATTCAATGAATATTCAATTGGATATGGTTTTCTCTTTGACGGAAATGGCTCATCATCTAATTTCTCAAAGAATACCCTTAACTGTGATTGTAATTGATGCGTTTCATTTTTTAAACTCTCCAATTCGACTGAACTATCAGGAAATAATGAATCAATAACATTTTCAAATTTATCATGGGTTGACAGGTAATCATGCTTGTGAAATGAATCTTCTTTGGCCTGTCGTGCTGTTTGTAATAATGACAAACCGCGTTGAGGGTGTAACAAAGAAAACGCTAACATTGTTACGTAAAACGAGAACTTGTTCAACAAATATGCTATTTTAACACATATTTAGAAATGTATCGCACTCTAGATTAAATAGTTGATTGATAAGTAAACCATTTAATGAAAATCTCACTTACGTGTCCTGCCTCATTACCTGCTAGCCAATTCGGAGGAATCATGTTTTTATGTGTACATATAGCAAAAAATCTATCAGAACAGGGTCACGATGTAACTATTTATACTACAGATTTAGATTTTGCAAATAATCCTCATACATTCAATCGAAATTTACCTAGAAATCAACTCGTTAACAAATTTAAAATTAATAGATCTCATGTATTGTTTTCATTATATCTCTTCTATGTTAATCCTGGAATGTATTTACAAATGCTAAAAAATTCCCATGATGTTATTCATGCTGTTGGTGTAAGAAGTTTTCAGGCACTAGTTGCAGCTCTTATAGCAAAGAGACAAAATATTCCTCTGATAGTTGCTGATCAAGGAGGATTAACTACACATCCTGACTTACAGCAAAGCCATTTTATTAAAAAGTTCTTAATTAGAATGCAAAACATAATGGTTCGTTTTATTGTTAACCAAGCAACAAAGGTTATTGTTGCTAATGAATATGAAAAAGAAATATTTTCAAAGTTTTGTGATCCCTCAAAGATAGAAATAGTACGTAATGGTATTGATCTAGAAGATCTAAAGACATCATCTCTTTCTAACTTTAAAGAAAAATATCAAATTACTGGTGATTTTATTTTGTTTGTAGGTAGATTTAGTAAAGTAAAAGGTGTTGATATTTTACTTAAATCCATCAATATGATAAAAGATCTTCCACAAATGAAAAAAATACAGTTGGTAATTATGGGTGTAGATTTTGGTTTTGAATCTGAAATGTTACAAATGATCGCTGAAATGAAAATCGGTAATAGAATTAAAGTAATAAAAAATCCACCCCGTGAAGATGTTATTTCAGCTTACAATGAATCTAAGTTCTTGGTTCTACCATCCAGATGGGAATTATCCCCACTTACACCACTAGAAGGATTTGCTTTCAAAAAAACAGTAATAAGCACTAAAACCCATGGCATTCCATTTACCATACAAGATAAGAAAAATAGCCTGTTGGTAGAGCCAGAAGATCCTCAAGGATTAGCCAATGCAATTATAGAATTACTTGATGACGAACAAAAATGCCTGGAATACGGACTTGCTGGCTATAAATTGGTCAATGAGTTATGTAATGCAAAATCTATGTCCGAAAAAACACTGAGAATATATCAGGATGTAATCAAAAGATAATTATATGTATTATGGGATTGAATTATGACAAGAAAAGACGCATTTGGTAATAAATCCATCAAAGTACCATTTTTCAATCCGTATATCAGTAAGCAAGATAAAATTGCAGTAAATAATGCACTAAATTCAACATTGCTTACAGATGGACCTACACTACAAGAATTCGAAAATAAATTTTCAGCATTCACAAAATCAAAATATGGAATAGGAGTTTCAAATGCTACATCTGCTTTACATCTATCTTTAAAATCACTAGGAATAGGAAAGGGTGATGAAGTAATTGTTCCAGATATGACATTTGTAGCAACTGCAAATTCTGTACTTCTAAGTGGTGCGACACCAGTTCTTGCAGATATAGACGATGACATGAATTTATCAGTTGAATCAATTGAACGAAGTTTAACAAAGAAAACTAGAGCAATAATACCTGTTCATTTTGCGGGTAAAGTTTGTAACATAAAAAAGATGAAAAAAATTGCAACATCAAAAGGATTGGCATTAATTGAGGATTGTGCACATGCAATAGGTGCAAAGTTAGACAATCAACACGTTGGAACATTTGGTGATGTTGGTTGCTTTAGTTTTTATCCGACCAAAAATATTACAACACTTGAAGGAGGCATGATCATAACCAAATCTAAAAAAATAGCAGAATATGTAAAGGCGTTGAGGAATCATGGAATAACGAAATCATTGTTACAGAGATATTCTAAAGGCGTACCATGGGATTATGACATAGTAGAACCTGGATATAATTACAGATTAGATGAGGTGAGAGCTGCGTTAGGTATTAGTCAATTAAAACAAATTAAAAAATTAAACATGCTACGAAAAAAAGCATTTGAATATTACAATCAAAAACTAAGCGACGAAAGGGGAATTCTTTTTCCAAAACTGGCAAAACATGAGGAGCACGCATACCATCTCTATATAATTAGAATTCAAAAAGAATATGGAGTCTCAAGAGATAAACTGTTTAAGAAATTGCTTTCCCTTGGAATAAGAACGTCCGTTCATTACAAACCTCTACATAAATTTACTATACTCAAAAAACAAGGTAAGATTATTGACACGATTAAAAATACCGAAAATATCTATGATGAAATTATTTCATTGCCACTGTATCCGTTAATCACGTCAAAAGAACAAGATTATGTCATTGAGGGAATTATAAATCACTAATTTCTAAAACAACAATGGAGAATAATACCAAATCAAATCAGTCATCAACAGTGTTACTTGTCAATTTTCCGTTTGATATCCACAAACTAAAAAAAACCAAAAATGATACCAACCCAATAATTATTACATTTGATTATGCATCACATAAAATTTTGGTAGATAATAAAATTGAACATGATTTATCGGACAATTTTTTAACTGATGATGACATCAACAAAATACAACAGAATTCATATGATTTAACGAAATGGTATGAGCATCAAACTGTTTCTGATTTGCTAGAATATGAAGGTATTAACATTGGTAGATTATTTTATGTCGAATTTCATTATTTTCTCTTACCTTTTCTAAAAAAATTTACTGAATTAACAAAAATTTGTGAACAATACAACGAAAAACATTTCATTGCAACTTTTGATCTTTACGATATTTCAAAGTTATTAAATTCCAATACTCTACCTTTTGATAATGACAAAAAACAAGAAAATTTTCTTTATGATTTTATTAAACTTCCAGTAACAAACTCGTTCAGCTTTTCGATTAAACGTTCACATTATCAATATTTTAAAAAAATCTCAGAAAAAATAATACAAAAACTAGGTAAACAGAACATACCAAAGCACGCCATACTGTTATCTGAATTTGATCCTATTCGATATGAAAGCCTACTGTTATCTTCTTCAAAATTTGACGTTGATTTTGTCCTTTTTAACAGACGAAGGCCAACTGTTTGGAATTTCAAATCATATTCAATTATAAAAAAATCAAAAATATCCATTGCGGCTGGTCAAAATCTTACTAATTCACATTTGGTCACTATGATAAGGGATAAGCAGCAGGAATTCATTGCAAAACTTGGCTTATTGTGGGAAAGAGATGATTATTTCAGAAAATTCTTTTCTATAGAATTATCTTTTTGGGATATAATAAAACCTATTTTCAAAAATTTATGTGTAAAAAGAACATTGGAAGCAATTCAAGAAATTGAAATTTCAAAAGAGTTTCTACTTCAACATAAAATACGATGTGTAATCATATGGTCTGAAAGTGGATTTAATGAACAAATTATAATTAACTTAGCAAAAAAATTCTCTATTAAAACTGTTTTACTACAACATGGAATAATTGTAGATGAACCTGAAACTGTTACATTTAACAAATTTTCTGGCATACTACCTATACATTCAGACAAATATGTTGTGTGGGGAGAGACAGTAAAAGAATATGCAATTACATGTGGTGTACCAAAAGAAAAAATTCATGTTTTAGGAAGTCCCTCATATGATAAAATTAAGCAAAAACACATCCCGGAAAAAAATACTATTCTATTATCTGTGACAGCTCCAAGAAAAATACACGTAGAGGGCTATTTAGTCAAAGAGCTAGAAAATTATGAAAAAATGATAGAAGTGATATGTAAAATAGTCTATTCAAATAACAAAAAACTAATAATAAAAGCACATTCATTCCAAGAAGAGCACGACATTACCGGAATTGTTAAAAAAATAAATCCTTCTATCAAAATAGTTATGCGTGGTAATATTCCGTCTGCATTAGAATCATGCGAATCACTTATTTCAGTTGGTATATCAAGTGCAATATTTGAAACACAACTAGTAGAAAAACCTGTACTCTCACTGCAAGTATCATATGATATTGGGACTCCACATATACTGAGAACAGATTCCTGTCTTAGAACTACTATTGAAGAACTATCTGATACAATAAGAAATCTTGACGATAAAAAATATAAGAATAATGTTGTAGAAAATGCATCAAAACTGTTGCCTCAAAATCTCTCATATATTGGTCATGCATCCAAAGAGCTTCTTTTATTTCTTAAAAAACTGACCGTGGAAAACTAGTTCCATATTATTAACTAATAATATGTAAATTAACTGGTCACGAGAAGGTTTTTTACAATAAAACAAAAAGAGGAAGCAATGTTAGAAGGGAAAAAAATTCTCATTACTGGCGGGACTGGTTCTCTTGGGCAGGCTCTAACCAAAAGACTCCTAAGCATGAAGGTTGAACAAATTAGAATTTTGAGTAGAAACGAATTCAAGCAAATTGAGATGGAATCAAAATTCTCTGATCAAAGGCTTCGATTTTTAGTTGGTGATGTTAGAGATTATGATCGGCTTTTGAGAGCAATAGAGGGAGTAGATATCGTTTTTCATGCAGCTGCACTAAAACATGTTCCAATAGTTGAGCATAACCCGTTTGAAGCAATAAAGACTAACGTAGTGGGTTCTCAAAATGTTATCGATGCATGTTTGTACAATGATGTGGAAAAAGCAATCTGTATTGGTACTGATAAAGCGGTTTCACCATTAAACACATATGGTGCAACAAAATTACTGATGGAAAAATTATTTGTCAATGCTAAACACTATTCTAATCCACATAAACATCCGACAAAGTTCATAGCTGTCCGATATGGTAATGTTTTAGGTAGTAGTGGATCAGTTATACCAAAATTTATTCAACAAATTCGTAATAAGCAAAAGATCACAATCACAGATCCCAATATGACAAGATTTAGTATTACTATGAACGAAGCATTAGACTTTATACTAAATGCAGCATTAGCAGGACAAGGCTCAGAAGTATTCATTCCAAAACTAAAAGCATATTCCATTATGGACATCAAAGATGCTTTAATTGACTTGGTAGGTTCTACTACTGAGGAGATTACTGGAATTAGGCCCGGAGAAAAAATCCATGAGACTCTTATTAACAATGATGAAATTCCAAGTACTTGGGAAGTTGATAATACATATATGTTGGTAAGTCGATTTTATCCTAATTTTTCTGAAGACAAAATAAATGAATTACATCCAAATGCAAAAAAAGTAAAAAACATGGAAGTTTATTCTTCAAATACGGCACCAAAAATTTCAAAACAAGAACTAAAGCAATCAATTACAGAATCAGGATTATTAAATTGACATTAAATAAAATAATCTAAGAAAATGAAAATACAACTTGATAATCCTAAGCACATTTTTGTTATAGCAGAAGCAGGTTCAAATTGGAAAGTTGGTAATTACAGCGATGATCTTGATAGAGCAAAAAAACTAATCAGAGTTGCTTCGCAATGTGGGGCTGATGCTATAAAATTTCAAACATATGATGCAAAAGGAGTTTATGTTACTAATGCTGGAGTGAACAAATATTTGTCAAAATTAGGAGTAACTAAAACAATAACTCAAATTTTTGATGAATTTGCAATGCCGCACAAGATGTTAAAAACACTGAGTAAATACTGTAAAAAATATAACATACTTTTCATGTCAACTCCTTTTTCTGTAAACGACGCAAAAGCAGTTGACGAGTATGTACATATTCACAAAATTGCTTCATATGAAATCAACCATATTCCATTATTGAAATTTCTGGCAAAAACAAAAAAACCCATAATATTTTCAAGTGGTGCTAGTACAAATGAAGAAGTTGGCTTTGCAATAAAATTGTTAAAACAAAACGGTGCCAAACAAATTGCACTATTACAATGCACTGCTAAGTATCCATCACCACCCGAATCATTAAACCTCTCTGTAATTCCAGAATTTAAGAAAAAATATTCTATTCCAGTTGGATTATCAGATCATAGTACGGATTCTGTTATTGTACCGGTTTTAGCTGTTGGTCTGGGAGCAACTATAATAGAAAAACACTTTACAATTAATAAGCAATCTAATGGTCCAGATCATTTTTTTGCCTTGGAGCCAATAGAGCTAAAAAATATGATTCAATCTATAAGAAATAGCGAAAAAATTATGGGTTTCAGAGAAAAAAAAATCCTCAAAGATGAATTAGAATTAAGACGTTTTGCAGTAAGGGCCGTTCAAGCAACAAAAAAAATTCACAAGGGCGATGTTTTCAAACTAGAATACAATATGGAATTATTAAGACCTGGTAACCAAAAAAGGGGAGAAGAACCCCGTTTTGTCTCTAAAATTGAAGGTAAAAAATCACGAAGGGAAATTAACATTGGAGAGGGAATACGGCTAAAAGATTGTAGTTAGTTTATACTTCATTTGATAAAATCGAATACAAGTATACATTCCACCATCTTCCATCACGCCATAATCTTTCTCTTAATGTTGCCTCTAATTTAAAATTCAATCGCTCAAATAATTTTACAGAGGTTTTGTTATACTCAAAAATTTCTGCACCAATACGATGTAATTTTAATTTTTTAAATCCATAATTAATTAGCGCTTCTAAAGACTCAGAACCTAAATGTTTACCTCGATATTTTATTTCTCCTAGAATAATAGCTACCTCCGCAGATCTATTTTCTATATCTATGTTAATTAGACCACAAATCCCAATTGGTTTTTCACACTCGTCTAAGATCATGAACATCTTTCTTGACGATTTATTATTAGAAATATCGTTGAACCACACTTTCTGGTTTTTCATATTTAATAACGTAAACTGTGTATTAAATTCACGTGTTCCAGAGGAATTTCTCCAATCGCGGATGAGTTTTAAATCAGAAGTCTCAACACTTTTCAATTTTATTGATCTTCGTCTTGACAAATTATCTCCAATACATTTGATTATTTCGCAAAAGTGTTAACAGCTGAAATTATTCTATCAATATCTTTATGAGACAAATTAGGATGAGTAGGTAAGCTTACTATTTGTTCTCCTACACTTTCAGTAACAGGAAGTTTTATCCTATTTTTATACATCGACAACATGTGTACAGGTTTGTAATGTATTCCTGTTTCTATGCCAATATTGTTCATTTCTTTCCTAAATCTGGTTCTATTCTTTACTAGTATCCAGTAGAAATGATAAGAACAATCATCATTATAGGGCATTTTTTCCTCTAATTTGATTTCATCACTGTATCTCTTTGCAATACGCCTTCGTATGATGTTTAATTTATCCAATTTTCTAAGCTGAACCAAACCAATACCTGCAGAAAACTCATTCATGTAATAATTCCAACCAATTTCTTTGACATCATAAAATGCTTCTTTTCTATCAGTTATGCCACACCATCTTCTTGATTGCAAAATTTTTTCCATTTTTTTGTATTTTTTATGGTTAATTGAAATTAATCCACCAGTTGGCATAGCCAAATTTTTTACTGGATGAAAACTAAAGCAAACCAAGTCACCATGGGTACCAATTTTCTTATTGTCAAAGATACTACCACACGCATGAGCCGCATCTTCAACTAACATACAACTGTGCATTTTCGCAATAGTAGATAATCTGGACAAATTTGCAGGCATTCCAGCAAAATGAACCGGTAGGATAATTGCTGTTTTATTAGAAATCTTATCACTTACGCTTTCTGGATCTATGCATAATGTATCTGGTTCTATATCTGCAAAAACTGGTTTTCCACCGTTGTAAATGACTGAATGTGCAGTGCTTGCAAATGATAATGAAGGTAGAATGACTTCTTTACCTTTGATATTTGGTATGGACAAAGCTAGATGCAATGCTGCAGTGCCACTATTGACCGCTATACATGATTTTGAACCGATGTATTCCTGAATTTTTTTTTCAAAAATATCAACATTGCCGATTCCAGCTCCGGATGCCCAAAAACCACTTATTAATACCTGTTGTACGATTTGTTTTTCTTGATAATCGTATATGGGTTCAAACAGTTTAATTTTATTTTTCATTGATTTTACCATTGGCTAATTTTGAATAAATAAATGAGTTGTGCCATTTGCCACTGCGCCACAACTTGTCTCTTAATATCCCCTCTTTTACAAAATTCATCTGCTCAAAAAGTTTTATGTTCTGTGGAATTGTAGCAAATATCTCCACCCACAATCTGTGCATATTAAGCTCTCCAAAACCATAATCTATCAATAGATCAATTGTATCTTTTGACTCCTTTGTTTTTTGCCAATCCTTCAAAGAGAGAATTATTGAAATTTCTGCATGTTTGTTTTTCCAATCAATATAGGCGAGTCCACAAACCCCTATCAAATCATGTTTCTTACTGATAACTCCAAACATTATGGCTTTTGGAGGGTTTTCAGTATGAATGGACTCGAACCAGTTTTTCTGATTAATCATATTAAGAAGCCTATATTCCCGAGTGTGAATTCTGTTTTTTTTGTCATTTCTCCACTTTTTGAGCGTACTTAAGTCACTATCTTCTAATGCTCTCAAACTCACGTATTTTCCCTCAATCATGACATTCTAGACTGATAGCAACTTTAAAAAGATATTTTTTTTAATCTGAGTGATGACATATGTAATTTGTGTTTATAGAAAATATGCCCTAGAATTATACAAGAAATTAGCTAAAAAATACAAATTCATTCTGATCAAAGATAAACGAAAGCTAACTTATCGAAATATTAAAAAAATAAACCCGAAGATCATCTTCTTTCCCGATTGGTCATGGATAGTACCAAACGAAATAATCAAAGATTACAAATGTGTGTGTTTTCACGAGTCAAATTTACCCAAATTTCGCGGGGGGAGCCCTTTACAAAACCAAATTATCAGAGGGATAAAAAAAACAAAAACAACAGCATTCATAATGACTGACAAACTTGATGGGGGAGATATTTTATTACAAAAAGATCTTTCTTTAGATGGTTCAATAGATGACATATTCTCACGAATGAAAAAAAATGATTATGAAATGATTATTAAGATAATTAGTGGCAAATACAAGGTGAAAAAACAAACAGGTAAACCCAGTCTTTACAACAGAAGAAAGCCAGAAGAAAGTGAATTAAAACATCTCAATTTCTCAAAAACATACTTGTATAATTTTATTAGAATGCTAGATGATCCCTATCCTAACGCCTTTATTAAAATGGGAAAATATAAAATTGTCTTTAAGGCAGTGAAATATGACGGTACAAATTTGAAATTTGAGGGACTAATAGTATGAAAATTCTTGTCATAGCTGCTCATCCTGATGATGAAGTGCTTGGAATGGGAGGTACAATAAAAAAACTTACAAAAAATGGAGATGATGTAAAAATTGTAATCATGGCCACGGGAATACTCTCTAGGAGATCTAGTAACTACCAAAACTCCGTAAAATATGACATGGATGACAAAACAATGAAAAAAATGAATGAGCAAATAACCAAACTTAGAAGTGATGCTGTAACTGCTTCGAAAATATTGGGTGTTAAAGACATAGAATTTAAGCAATTTCCGGATAATGAAATGGATATTATTTCTAATTTACAAATAACAAAGAAGATTGAAGAAATACTGGAACTCTATAGACCAGATATAGTTTACACTCACTCACAATTTGACATCAATGTTGATCATAGGGCATTATATTTTGCTACGATAACTGCCACCCGACCAAAAAAGAACCAAAATACAAAAGAAGTTATTTCTTTTGAGGTTCCCTCATCAACTGAATGGTATTTTCCGCACTCGTTTTCTCCAAACATATTTGTTGATATAAGTCAAGAAATTCAATTCAAATTAAAGGCATTAAAGGCGTACAAAAATGAACTGCAAGAGTTTCCACACCCTAGATCTCTTGAAGCATTAACTGCAATAAGTAAAAGATGGGGATCTGTTTCAGGATTCAAAAATGCAGAAGCGTTTTATCTTGTAAGAAAACTGCAACGTTGATTACATCGTTTCAACTCTGAAAATGATAATATAATTTATAGGAATGATTTGCAGCTAAGCAGATATGAAGCTAACTTTTCTTAATTCTGCATCAGTAGTAATTGAACATAATGGAATAAAGATTCTTTGTGATCCTTGGCTGGTCGATGGTGAATTTTATGGAGCATGGGCTCATTACCCGCCATGCAATTTTACTCCTGAATATTTTAACGATGTTGATTTTATCTATATCAGTCATATACATCCTGATCATTTTAGTACAAAAACACTTGAAAAAATGAATAAAAAAATTCCAATTCTCATACATGGTTACCACTTTAAGTACCTCAAAGAAAATATTCACCGACTTGGATTCAAACCAATAGAATTATCACATAATACCAGAACTCATCTTAAAGATGATCTCTACATTAACATCTTAGCTGCAGACAACTGCGATCCGCAGTTATGCCTAAAATATTTTGGATGCGGACTAGCAGAAAAAACATTCGGTTCTACATCTATTGATTCTATGTGCGTAATTGATAACTGCAAGGAAGTAATTGTAAACACAAACGATTGCCCTTTTCCATTAGGACAGACAGCGGCAACTACTATCAAAAATGATTACAAAAAAATTGATATGTTGTTAGCAGGATATAGCTCAGCTACTGCATATCCTCAGTGCTTTGATCTAAGTAAAGAACAAAAAGAAATGGAGAAGCAAATTATCATAAACAAGTTTTTTTCTCAGGCAGAAGCTTATGTTAATTTGTTAAAACCAAGATTTTTCATGCCATTTGCTGGTAGATATGTATTGGCAGGAAAGAATTGGAAATTAAACAACCAAAGAGCAGTTCCTGAACTTGAAGAAGCGTATGATTACTTTATCTCATCGAAAAACACTGATCAATCTTTATCGAAATGTATCATTTTAAACTCAAAGAGTTCTTTTGACATAACTACAGGCAAGGCCTCCGATTCCTATGAGAGAGTTAACCAAGAAGAAAAGTCCAGATATATAGAAAATGTTCTAGCTCAAGTCAAATATGATTTTGAATACGAAAAGGAGCCGGAAACTGGTGAATTAATACCGCTAATACAAAAGTGCTACGAAAGATTTGAAAACAAACGAAAAGAGCTCCGGTTCTCATCAAATACTGCAATTATTTTAGATTTTAATAATGACGCATTAGTGGTATCTGCAAATGGAAATGGTTACAAGCTTGAATCAAAAAAATCAGTTGAAAACCATAAAAAATATGTGCAAATATCAGTTGATAAGAAGTTGTTCAAGTGGCTTTTACTTGGACCAAAGTTTGCACATTGGAACAATGCTGAAATAGGCTCACATCTACGATATACAAGAAACCCAAACATATACGAAAGAGGTCTGTTTTACTGTCTCAACTTTTTTCATGTCTAAACTTAACTTATTTTTTGCGCAAGACCTCTTCATCCTCTTTTAGAGATTTTAGATATCCTTCATCTGTTACATAATTCTGATTTATCTCAAATAATTTTGGCTCTTTTTTATATATCTCTAGAATATCTTTGATTAAAATTGGACGGCTTTTAATTTTTTCAACAATTATTTGTATCAATTTAAAATCATTGATTCTGTCAATTGTTAATCTCAATTTAGAAAAATCATCACGAAATTCTATATTATGAATGTGGAACTTGTCTAGATTTTTATACATAAATGATGTTACATGTTCTCTTTCAGAAGGGAGTTGTGCATTCTTCCATGCGTTTTCAAGAGCATTAAATGAGAATACTTCGACATCTAAACCATAAGGAAAAGTTCTTGGCTTGTTATTTGAAATGTAATCATATGTGTTTTCATTAAAAATCCTTATCATTAGATCAACAATTTCAGGATCTATCAATGGACAATCCGAAGTTATTCTTATTATGGTTGATAAATCATGTTCTTTGGCACATTGATAATATCTATCGAGTACATCAGTTGGATGTCCTCTGAAATATTGAACGCCATTATCTTTTGCATTTTGAATGATAACATTATCTTCTAGTAGATTGGTTGTTGCAATTATTATCTTGTTTACAAGCTTACAATATTTGACCTGATTAATGACATAGTCTAAAACTGACCCTTCATCTAATTTTAAGAGTACTTTACCAGGTAATCTGCTAGAACCCATACGCGTTTGGATCACTGCACCAATCATGAGACTTATTTTGTTTTATTATCTATAAGTAATAATGGTTCTTTAGCCTCTTAAACCATTTTTGAGCACAATTTCAAGAAGATTGGATCAGAAAACATGATCCCCTGCAACAGAGCCAGATTTATTGAAATTAAAATAATATCCTTGCATATTGGGATTATCTGCCTCTATTGTGATCCATACTGGACCATCTTGAGTGAGTGATTTGAGTTCATCATCACTTGACATATCTAGTCTGAATTCTGAATTAGCAGGAAGTAAAATCTTCCTCTCTAGTGGTACTGGTGTTTCATTGTAAAATTGTAATGTTACGTTTGCTGTTTTTTGATAATTTTTTTGTGGAGAAGAATTGGCTATTGAAATAATAGTCTGATCAGTATTAAAAATAGGACACCAATGAAAAGAACCCGGCTTATTCTCAATTAGGGGATTGCCTACTTTAGCATTAAAACAAATATTACATGGTAGCTTTGATTTTGAATTACTAGTTCCTATGTTTAAACCGAATTTCAATCTGGCAGGAATCGCATCTTTGAAGTCGCTTATGATGTGAGCTGTTTTTACCTGAGATACATCAATTCCATGTTTTTCAATTAATTCTTTAAAATTAATTTTAATTAGTTTGGAATCTTTGCTATCTATTTTCAAAAATGATGGAAATTGATGAAGTTGTCTGCCTTGTTTGTCGTGAAGATCAATGTGAAGATCGAAGCTAGAAGGAGAGAAATTTGGGTAAATAACAAATTCAGTATAGAAATTGTTCTCAATAAAAAGAGGAACATATACTGAACAGTCATGATATTTATCACTAATTCTATTCCAATAGTCAGAAGGTGCTGAACAGGACGAACAATCGTAATAAGTATGAGTGAAACTGACTGAGGGAAGAGATTCCTGAATATTTCCAGCTAAGAAACGTGGATAAAATCCCTCAAAATTATGTTCTAACGTTATTGTTCCAGGTTTACCACTTAACATTTTGTCCAAGTCTGGTATGTACTCCTTAAACTTGAGAAATACTGTCTGATATGGTCTTATTTCACTTAAATGAAAATTCCCCACGTATTTTTGTGAATTGCTATTAGTGACTACATATTTTATGGAACCATTTGGATTTATTAATGGACCATTTACAAAAGCAACAAAAGAATCTATGTCCTCATTTGCATGTATGTCAAACCCTGTTTCGGGAACTCGAAACTTTTCATTTTCGTCAAGATCCTCAAAATCATTGTAAACTCTACCGATTGTATGAACACAAGTATTGAAATCTTTATTAAAATAATTAAGTACTAAGGCTGGATAGGGAAACACCATATCTCTTGTTGAAAATATTTCTATTTCTATCGACCCTAAAAATTCAGATCCTTGTTGATATTGTGTATTTTCTAATAATGAGTTCAATTCAATTGAGTATGATCTTGGAGAGTCAACAATCAATGAATTTCTTTTAAGTATTTTTCCTTCTTTATCTCTAAGTGTAATCAATATGTTAACTTCGTGAATTTTACGTTTTAGTAACCAATATCCAAGGAAAAGTATGTTGGTAGTGTATGAAACATTCTTAATCACTGGAAATATTGCAGAACTTCGAAAAATTGGCTTTCTCGTTACATCTACACTTTCACCAAATTCTTGTCGAGAAGAAAGATGTTGATAAAAACTTTTCACACTTCAACATGTTCTACAGATTATTTAAATTATGTAGTTGATTATCATACTACATTATTATTGTGAATACATATTGAACAATGATATTACAAAGATTCAAATTCGTTTCTATCACTGCAGAATTAAGTCAAAATGAGTAAACCAGTTACAACAATAGAAAAAATAAAAATATATCTGTACATATTAAAACTATTTTTCAATAGAACCAAAAGAACAAGAGAGGTAGTAAATACTGATTATGAAGAAAGGGCATGGAGCAATGTTCACAATGATTTTGAGATCAATTAATCAATAGTGTATTCTAAAATCAAAAGAGAGGATTCAGTTGATATTGTTGTTAGAAATAATCATCTTTTCAAAGAAAATATTAATGATTATAATGATGAGTATTCACAACAGTTTCTATATGAATTACAAAAATTTGTTAGAAAAAATGATCTATTATCTGAAATTGGATGTGGTATAGGTTCCAAATTATTTGTATTGACAAAACATGATTTCACTAATCTTCATGGCGTTGACGTTTCTAAAAATGCAATTAAAATAGCAACTCAATACAATTTAAAAAAAGGATATAATGTAAGATTCAATGTAGCAGATATTACCCAAGAAGTTGATCCTCAAATTTTTGCTGACAGAATAATTTTTACATATACTTGCATGGAACAACTAAAAAACTACATGAGACAAACATTACTGAATATAATAAACGCGAAACCCAAATTAGTCATACACTTTGAAGTAGATTTTAATCACTCTCCACTAATGGTAAAGTTGTATTTTACAATGAGGGATTATCAAAATAACTTGGTCAATGAATTAATGAGACTTGAAAGCGAAAACCTTATAGAAATAATCTATAGGAAAAAATTATCTTTCTCTGCTTCCCCCGTGAATAGACCGTCCTGTATAGTTTGGAAACCAAAACATTGACTTTAAACAAAAGTTCTAAACAACAAATTTTGTAAAGTCTTGTAGACACCATAATTTTTACAATGTTTTTTATTTTACCGCAATTATGTACTAATACAATTGCACGTATCTTCTACATTTCCATCAGATTGTGTCTTGGTATGATGTACATCTATTGTTTTGTTTTGTTACATGATTTTTAAATTGGTATCATTATCTGCATGATTGTGTCGATAAGAGATAGTCTGCTATCTGTCTTTTGTAAGCAATCTCAATAAACTAATATTGTCAAAACATATGCCATTTAGATTTTCTATGTTTGTGTGTCATAACAATTTCTTGGATAACTACATAACCGTACACAAAAATCATAGTTTTTTTGATAAAAGTAAGAACGTATGATCACAAACAAAAAAATCAAATTGATTTTTAATTAATCTAGTGTTTTCCCCAAAACAAAACCTACAAGTCATTTTTTCCATTTTTCACTCATTAATGATAACTAAATTATTTCTATTTTAAATCGATGTTTTTGACGTTGTTTGTCTAGTTGAAGGACGTGATTTTCTTTTTAGTTTATGATACGATTGTGTTAAACAAAATAGAAATTTGTATAGTCGATATGAAAGTTTTTTCCGCGATTTAACAAAATTATAATGTATATATTCTTCACCACCCCATTTTTTCTTATAAAAAAGGAGAGTATTTTTATCTTCAATCATATCTTGTTTGTTTTTTCGGCCACCAGAAAAATCATAAATTTTAATTCCTGTCTTTTTTGCCCACTCTAAAACATACCATGTAAGCATTGGTCCTCCAAGACTTGTAGGATCTGCATAAGAATTCAATATGAAATTGGCATGAATCATGTTGTTAAAACGCCCATTCTTACTGCAGAAATCAATTGATTATCATGATATGCCAAGAAAAAAACTTCAAGCCCTTTTTTGTAGTTATCCCATAAATGATCCTCTTCTGCAAAGGGATTTGTAACTATGAGACCCTTTGTTCTTGCCCATTGTTGATGTAACAACAAATATTCTTTAAGCTGTTCACGCGTATTTAATTCCTTTATAACGATGCCTCTTTTATTCGCTCTAATGATATCGCCTCTTGCTTTTTTATCTATATATTGTGCCAGATTTCATCAATATCTTTGTCCATATTAGCTAAAAAAGTCACATAATCTCTTACAATGTAACCATTTTTTTTAAATTCTTGCTTATAGTCTTCATCTACCAACAAATCAGTTGGTGGAGAATATCCTTCAATATGGACTAGGTTATAACGTTCAAGTATTTCATCAACTGCTTTGATTATAATTCGTAGGATTTCAATGCGAGATCGTTTGTCGCTAGAATGTATTACTGGACCGTACAGCCAGATTCCTCTCGATGTAATTTTTGAAAGAATTCGTGCAATTTTATGAATTATTGGGCTTGAATACAGCACAGCTGTTTTGATTACCTGTACAGTTAATTGGCCTACAACATTTTTGTCTTCATCAAATACCAATACAAAAACGGGAAAAAAATCTCTAGAATCAGAAGATATGTATTCAGCAGTTTGGAAAAAATTTCCGTGATTGCTTTTCGTTAAATTTTCATTCCATTTTGAGTCAATGTTGGTGTAGATTTTAAAGTTATACAATTGAAGTCTTTCCGTAAGAATTATTACTCAATCTCTTTAAAATGTTTAATTTTTTTGATATGATCTTCTGCTAAAATCTGAAGTGTGGGGTAATTTTTTTCTAAAAATAATTTCATTTTAGTCTCAGATATTTCAACATCCATCAAATTGGTACCATAAAAGAACTCTTCTGATAATTTTACCCTAAAATCTCCATAATCGAACTTGGAAGTATTCTTCTCTAACAAGGAAATATAACGATCAATATCTACCGGTTCTATTTTTTCGGTTAAAGATTCTCTAATTAATTTAGAAAGTTCTTGTAAATTCTTTACTGTATGAACATAAGGCAATATTGAATAAATCGTATCTACAAAAGTAATGACTGGTTTTCCATAAGATGCTGCTTCAAAGCCAGCAGAACCAATAATGGTAACAAGTAGTGAACAGTTTTTGTAGAGATATTCCCTAGAAAAATCTGGATGCATTAATACTACATTGGGAATATTCATGATTTCCTTATAGTCAGCACTACTTCTCCATCCTCTTTTAATCTGTGCTGGATGTTCTTTAACATAAAGTTTGAAATTAATTGGTAGTGATTTAGCTATCCATTTGATTACTTCGATCTGATTAATGTAAAATGGAGCACCTATGAGTAAAGATCTTTCTAGTTCGGTGGAAAGGGGATAATAAACAAACGATTCTACTTTTTTTAATTCCATCTTTAGATTTTTGTTAATAAAAAGTTCTCTATACTTTTCTTTTAAATTAAAATTTAGAAAATGAAAAAATACTTTGAGTTTAGTTCTGCCATAGTAAGTGTAATGTGTCTTTACATTTTTAGAATCGGAATGTAAAAAGAACTCTATAGCTGATTTAAGCAATTCTACTATTGAAGATCCCGGATTAATAATTTTATTGTGGAGCTGTTTTGCAAGATCAAATGAACGTAAATAATTTTCTATATCGTTGAAATTTCGGTTTTCACCTTTCAAATTATTTAATTCTTCAACATAATCTAATTTTGTGGGGTCTTGTGCAATTAAACAACGTTGTCCTAAAATACCATAAGTGAGCACTTGGGTTTTAACCCCAGAATTTTTGCACATCTGATAAAAAAGTTCTAGATGATGAAAGCTAGATATTTTAGTGAAAAAGAAATCTGGTTTGATTTCTTCTAAAATATATTCAAAGAATCGGCATTCATGTTCTAATATATTTAAAATTTCTTCAGAAGAAAATTTATGAAAATAGTCGTAATACAAAAAAATTCTTTCGTTTTGAACTAATTGCCATAAATTAACTTTGTACTTCTTCTCAAACTGTGCCAAATATTCTAAATCAATCTTACTGGATTTACTTTTGATTTCATCATGAAAAAACCAAATTTTTTTGAAATCTACCAGTTTTTGGTTATGAAAAAAAGGCCTTGGCCTCTCTGTAACTTCCGTAATTGCATACATCTCGCAATCATAGCTTCTTTGCAAAGCATATGCAAGGCAATAATGGGTATAGTCATTTCCCAACCAAAAAATTACTTTATCTTTCATCCAAAACGATCTATAAAAAATTATCATTTAAATTTTGGGAAAGATACGATGGAAAAATTGGTTTTGATTCGATATGATGAAATAAACTCACATTATATTGATTCTATTAAATTATTCAAATGTTAATTGATTTATTAAATATTGTAAATAAAAAATTATCATTTATTATCGGTGATTAGAAAATGTAAGGCGATTTGTTATCATAAATTAAATAGGCCTAGGAATTGTTTTAGTAATATGGAGTATAGTTACAAAAATAAAATCGAACTTAATGGTACTACAATAGGTTATGATCAGCCTTGTTACATTATTGCAGAAATTGGAATCAATCATAACGGTGATTTATCATTAGCAAAAAAACTAATCGATGTTGCAGTTGAATCCGGTGCAAATGCAGTCAAGTTTCAAAAACGTGACTTGGAAAGTCTTTATCAAAAAGAAATTTTAGAAAATCCAGCATTGGACAGTCAGGGCACGGAAATTTTAATTGATATATTAAATGAAGTAGAATTTCATGAAGATGACTTCAAAAATATTGTAGAATATTGTAAAGAAAAGAAAATTACTTTTCTATGTACCCCGTGGGATATTTCTAGCGTAGATTTCTTAGAGCGACTTAATGTACCTGCATATAAAATCGCATCTGCAGATATGACAAACTTTCCATTGCTTCGATATATTTCAAAAACAAAAAAACCTATGATTATTTCTACTGGAATGTCAAATATTGATGAAATTGAAAAAACTGTTGATTTTGTAAAAAAAGAAAATACTCAATTTGTATTATTACATTGTAATAGCACATACCCTTCACCGATAGAACTATTGAACCTGAATCTTATCCCGGTATTAAGAGAAAAATTTGATATTCCAATAGGTTACAGTGGACACGAATCCATAATTATCCCATCCATTGTTGCTACAAATATGGGTGCAGTAATAATTGAACGACACATCACGTTAGATAAAACCATGAAAGGCTTAGATCAAGCAGCTTCCTTAGAACCACAAGAATTTAAAAGACTGGTTCAATACATCAGAGAATCTGAAAAAGCCCAGGGTGTTCCTATTAAAAAGATGACAAGGGGTGAAATGTTACAAAGAGAAGTTTTAGGTAAAAGTATTGTATGTTCTTTAGATATACAAAAAGATGAAGTTTTTTCAGAAGAAAATGTAGAAATTAAAACGCCTGCAAGAGGATTATCCCCACAATATTATTATGAATTGATTGGAAAAAAATCTCTTCGAACAATAAAAAGAGGAGAATATCTTCAATTAGATGATTTAAAATGATTCTTGGTATGAAAGTAAGGAAAAGGGATTTAGACGATATGCTAAAGTTTAATCCAAAAGTTTTGGAATTTCATTTTTCAGACAGTGATCTAGATTTAGAGTTAGAAGGGAATTTTAATCAACAATTAATTGTTCATTGTTATGAATATTTTGAAAGAAAATTGTTGGATATTGTCAGTTTAAAGGAAACCAATCAGGTTCATTCCAAGGAAAAATCTTTAGAATTAATACAAAAAGCGATTGATAAAACATTAACTCTAAATGAGCAATTTAAAGGCACTCCAACTTTAATAGTTCATCCAGGTGGATATTCATTAAATGAATCTTCAAAATCTGACATTGATACAATGAGAGGTATGCTTACAGATTCTATACAAAAACTAGATTTTAAAAATGTAACTTTTCTTTTGGAAAATATGCCACCGTATGCTTGGTTTTTCGGGGGGCGCTGGAATAGCAATATCTTCCTTAGTGCAGATAACATGTTAGAATACTGTAAAGAAACAGGTTTGAATGTATGTTACGATTTATGTCACTCTCATCTTTATTGTAATAAAAATAATTTGTCAGTTATTGAAGAATTATCAAAGATTGAGAAATATGTAAAACATTTTCATCTATCTGATGCAGGAGGGGATGATGGTGAAGGATTACAGTTTGGAGAAGGAGATCTACCTTTTGAGAAAGTTATACCTATTCTTAACAAGCATGAAAAGACAAGTTTTGCTATAGAAGTCTGGAAGGGGCACGAGCAAAATGGGAAAGGTTTTGGAGAATTTTTAAACAAGGTAGTTCAAGCAGGATTGATTATATCATGAAAAATGCACTGATTTTTGGTGTTACTGGTCAGGATGGCGCTTATTTGTCAGATTTCCTTCTGAAAAAAGGATACAATGTTTTTGGTTGTTTTAGAAGAACTAGTCACAAATCTTTTGAACGAATTGATGAGTTGGGTAATTTTGAAAAAATTACAAGAATTAAAGCCGATCTTGCAGATTACTCATCAATTCAAGCTGCTATACGTCAAGCACAGCCAGATGAAATTTATAATTTAGCGGCTCAATCATTTGTTGGTGCATCATTTCAACAGCCAATTCTAACCTCAGATATTACAGGTTTAGGCACTCTACGAATTTTAGATGCAATTAAAGAAAATACCCCAAACGTAAAGTTTTATCAAGCTTCATCAAGTGAAATGTTCGGAAATTATCCTGGAGTTAAAAATGAGGATTCATTTTTTAAACCTAGAAGTCCATACGGTGTAGCAAAAGTTTTTGCTCATCACATAACTAATCATTACCGGGATGCTTACAATATTTTTGCTTCTTGTGGAATTCTATTTAATCATGAATCACCTTTAAGAGGACTCGAGTTTGTTACTAGACGAATAACTTGGAATTTGGCTAGAATAAAATTCCAAAAAGCAAAAAAATTCAATTTAGGAAATATTTATGCAAAGCGAGATTGGGGATTTGCGGGAGACTATGTTGAAGCTATGTGGTTAATGCTACAACAAGACAAGCCAGATGATTATGTAATTGCTACCGGCGAGTCTCATTCGGTCGAAGAATTTCTTACTTTAGCAACTGAGTTTGCTGGATTGGGAGATTGGCATAACATTATTGAAATTGATAAATCCATTATGCGGCCAACTGACATTGATGATTTAATTGGAGATTCTTCAAAAGCAAGAAAACAATTAGGTTGGAAGCCAAAATTGAGCTTTAAAGATTTAGTTAAAACTATGGTTGATCATGACATGAATTTTTTTAAATCAAGAGTAGATCCACGGTATGATTCTAATTAGAATAAAAACTTCTAAATTACAAATCTCAAATCTTGGTTTTTTTCATAATTTGATTTGCCTTTAACAGATCTGATTTTGTATCTATATCTATTGACAGTTCTTCAGGCATTTCGTATATTCCTATTTTTCCAGAAATTCGACATTTATTTTCTTTAAACGATTTATATTTTGTAATATAAATTGCTCCATTTTCAACAAATTGATTGTTTACTTGTTGCCTATTGGGTCTTTTTTTGGGGTTATAATTAATTGGAACAGCTTTTTCATTTTTAATTTTCCAAAGAAAATGATGAGAATTATAACCGCTGAGCATCGAATCATATTTACTCTTTAAAAATATCTCTATTGCTTCATCAATGTGTTTGACCGTTCTTAATGGTGAAGTATTCTGGAGTAAAACAATAATGTCTGGTATGTAGTCTTCCTTTCTTCTAAGATAATCTAAGCAATGCTTAATTGCTAATTCTATGGATGCTGAATCGGTGGCTAATTGTTTTGGCCTTTGAATTACATCTGCTCCTAATCGTTCTGCCCTCCTAAATATTTTGTAATTATCAGTTGAAACAATTGTTCTATTAATCAATTTAGATTTTAATGAAGCCTCTACAGAATAATCTAATAGATGTTTACCATTTAATAATTTTAAATTTTTTAATGGAATACATTTTGAGCCCCCTCTAGCAGGAATAATTGAGATAATCTCCATGTTAAAAATTAAATAACAACATAGTTATCAACTTGACTAATCTTTTTTTATTTAAGACTAAAACAAACCTTTTGCAGCATTAGCAATATCATCTTCGATTTTTGCCGAGGATTTTGACCAGTATGTTTTGATAAACTCATCACTCAATTTAGAACGCAGTGCTGAATCTGTTTCAGCTTCTTTAATCTCGGGCCAACGACTCTTTGGAAACTTAATATACATTGCAAAAACGTCTCGTAAACGTGTTATGTCTTTTTTAACCCATTGTGGCATATTCAACAAGCTTTCGCCAGAATTACTAACAGCACAAATGGTTTTGGAGTCTAAATAACCTCTTTTTACAGCTAACTCATGAAGCTCTGTTCCATGAAATGGAACAAAAATTGAACAACTAGTATTATCAGAATTGAAGCGTCGATTTAATTCAATTGTATCAAATGCTAACTCCCGTGTCTCATCAGGAAATCCAATGATGTTGTTGACACTAAAAGTAATGCCAAGATCTTCCACAATTTTTATCTTTTTAACAGCATCTTCATTTGAATACTCTCGTTTAACTACATCCTTACGAAACTTCTCATTACCATGTTCCATACCAAAAGTAATTCGATCTAAACCCACGTCTTTTAGCTTTCTAAACTTCTCTTCTACTATTGTCTCGATTCGTGTTTGACACCAGAACGGAAGTTTTATGGTCGAATACATTTTGATAAATTCATCAAACTCCTTATCGGTCCATGCCAAAAATGTATCTGCCCAAAAATAGATGTATTCAACTTTATATTTTTTAATATGATTTTCGATTTCAGTCTTTACAAGATCCATTCGTTTTTTTCGGAAAAATGATAAACCTTTTGCGAAATCACCGTCCCCATATAATCGATTTTGTGCTGGAGAATTACAGAAAGAACAAGTGTACGGACAACCTCGATGTGTTTCAACAGGTAACAAACGACGGATTTTTCCACCCATTGGACGATAAAATCGCTTTTCCCCAAACAATCCTATATCAGTTATTGGAGGTAACTCATTGATATCGACTGGACGTGAAACACTATTTTTCTTTATTGTGCCATCTTTTTGTCGAATCCATAGATTAGTGACATTAGAATAATCTTCCTCATTAGATATAGAATTAGCCAAGTCTATAATTGAATTCTCACCTTCACCGACACATAACATATCGACTTCTTCATAGCTCATAACAAGTTCTGGAGCAAACGTGGGAAAAACACCACCAAATATGTTTACAACCCCCATATCACGTGTTTGTTTTAGAACATTAATTGCACGTAGGAATGTTGTTTCTGTACATGAGACTGCTATGAAATCTGGCTTAAAGTCAACAATTGAAGCTTTAAAATCTTCAACTGCTGATCTTGTGGTTTTCTTAAAGTGTAATTCATCATCATCAATATCTAAAACTGGTCTGTGTGTTAGAGCCTTTTGATTTACAAGATCTGAATCCTCAATAGTAAGCTCATCATCGAATTTGTAGAAAGTGGTATCAAAAAGAGCAGTTTCATGGCCTTCATTTTTTAGAATTTGTGATAGAGTAGCTATTGACGGCGGTATTGTACTCATACCACGTTCATTTGGATATAAAAATAATATACGAGCATCTCTAGTATTCTGTTTTCTTTTTATTTTGGATGTCAGAAAAGGATTTTGTTTTTCTAATTCAATAAGTTCAGTAACACTAGCAACCATGTCTATCATTAATTCTTCATATTTATATACATAACATGCTTTTTTGAAAAACACGACTACTTTTATCGGTATATGTTTTAGGATTTTATGGTGAATTGGTTTACAACGTACTTATGATGATCTAATGTATAAAAAGATAAACTATATGAATGATAAATCCATGATTTATTACAAAAGATAATGACATCAAATGTTTTATTCTTAATAATTGATTCTTTTAGAGCTGACAAATTCTATGGTCCAACAAAAACTTCAGTTACTTCAAACATTGATCTACTTATAAAAAATGGTTCTTATTTCAAACAAGCAATAAGTTCAGCAAACGGAACTATACCGTCATGTTCTAGCATTTTTACAGCAAAATATCCATTTAAAACAGGAGTAAGAACCGCGCATTTTAACAAATTAAATAAAGACGTGAAAACTTATTTTGAAGTTTTAAAAGAACAAAAATATCATTTTTATTCATATTTGCCAACAGTATCAGACAAAGTGGGCTTATTTCCTGATTTTGAAAATGATGATTGCTTTTATGATTCCTTTCTAGGAATATCAAACGGTTTAGGTGATAAGATAATTACAAAACTACACTCGTCTCTAAAAGAACCTTGGTTTTTTCTTGTACATGCGATGGACTTACATCAACCAATAATAATACCAAAGGAATTTGATAATGTAAAATTTGGTACAAACTATTATGAAAAAAAAATATCAAATCTAGATGTTTGGATTGGAAGAATTTCACAACATATTGATCTTGAAACAACAATACTTGTCATAACTGGAGATCATGGATCCTATATACAATCTACTATTATAGATGGTAAACATATTGATACAAATCCAAACAGTAATTTGGATATTATGATCTCAAAGATAGTACGTAAAACTCCAAAAGCACTTATGCCTCTAAAAGAAAAATTATTCTTCTTAAGAGAACAAATAACCAAGAAGAAAAAATCAAGAATCACTAAAAATTTGAACTTGGCTCCACATGAGAAACGTGCATTATTGGCTGGTCGTGCAGACATTGACCATTATCTATTTGACGAACAAATTCGTATTCCGTTGTTATTTGTAGGACATAATGTACCTGAAGGAAAGATAATTCCAGATCAGGTGCGTACTATTGATATTTTTCCAACACTATCTGAATTAATCGAAACTAGTCCAATTGAAAACACTGATGGAAGAAGTCTACTCAATTTAATGAAAGGAAAAACTTTAGTAGAATTACCCATATATATAGAAAGTAATCCACTCGTTCTTGTAAAATCAAATGACGTGATAGGAATTAGAACCTCAAAGTACAAATATTTTCGAGATACAAATGATCAAAATAAGAGAGTACATCTTTATGATCTTGTAAATGATTCTAATGAGGATTATAACATACAAGAAAATAATCCACAAAAAATACTAGAGTTAGAAAAAATATTACAAGAAATTCTAAAGGATACGTCAATACTAAATACCGAAAATGACCAAGAATCTGAAGAAATTGCAAAGGAGTTACGTAAATTAGGTTATTTTTAACTCCACAACATCAAATATATTGAAAATCATTAAATCCAAAATAAATGAACTTAATTTTTATAACAATAGATGGAGCAAGAGCAGATCGTATTATAAAAGGAAATAATTTTCAAAAGATCATCGCAAAAAGTGCATTTTTTTCTAAAGTTATTGCATATGCACCATATACCATTGTCGCAATGCATGCTATTTTTAGTGGTGTATATGGAAATAAAACAGGTGTAAACAGTTACTGGTCAAATATCAAATTCAAAAAAGACAAATACAAATCTCTTGCAAAATACCTTCAAGATGAAGGTTACGTTACACATGCTGATGTGATTAATAAACTAGTTTTACCGCATGATGGATTTGATGAGTTTATAGTTCATGATGAGATTCATGATAATCTGACAGAAAGACATCTTTCTCTGCTAGATAAATTTAGTAATTTACGAACAGAGGGAAAAAAATTCTTTTTGTATCTTCATTACAGTAATATTCATACTGGTATTATGGAACAAGTTTTAAAAAAATATAATAACTTCAGTCAAGAGTATTTTTCAAATTGTGAAAAAAATGAAATTTTTTATGACAAATTATTTACTGCAGCAGATGAATATTTGGGTACAATTATCTCACATTGTGAGAATCTTAATTTTCTAAATGATACACTTATTGTAATAATTTCTGACCATGGAATCAGTGTTGGCGATAAATTAGGTGAACGAGCGTACGGTGTATTTTGTTATGATTATACTCTTGTTTCTAATGCACTTTTTTATCACAAAAAAATTCCTAAAGTATCTATCAAAGATCAGGTACGTTCAATTGATATTCTTCCCACAATTCTTGAAATTTTGTCTATTCCAATTGATACAAAATATGAGAAACTGCAAGGTGAGAGTCTAGTCTCATTCATCAATGGAAATGGAACATCAAAGATTGCCTTTTCTCAATCTGGGAATCCGCTAAATACAGGACAGCCTCCTAAAGAGCCTAATGTGTGGGCTGTAAGAACCAATGAATGGAAATTCATAAGAAACATTCATGACCAATCTGAAGAACTATATTCACTTAATGATGATCCAAAAGAAGAAAATAACGTGATAACCAAGTTTCCTGAAATAGCCAACACGCTACGAAAGGAACTTGAACATCAAACTGCTAACACATAATTTTAAAAGTCAATTATATTGCTGATTAACAATGAATGAAGATAAACGAACAAGTTACTGGAATAAGATATATGACAAAAAAAACTTTTTTGGTACCGGCCCAACAAAATTAGCAAAATATGCAGAATCAATTTTGCAAAAAAATGACATAAACAATTTACTTGAAATTGGTTGTGGGCAAGGAAGAGACGCAATACATTTTTCTCAATTAGGATATAATCTAAATGCTTTTGATATTTCTAGTAAAGCAATCAAATTTGTTGATGAAATCAAGAATTCATTAGAACTAACTAACCTAAATTTTATTGTTCATGATGTAGAAAAGATGTTTCCATACCCAAAAGAAAATTTTGACTTTGTTTATTCAAATTTAGCATTACAATTCTTTAATCTTAATCAATTACAAATAATCTTCAAAAATATTGTAGATGTAATGAAAGATAATTCAATACTCTTATTTTCTACTAAAAAGAAAGGAGATAAATATTATGAATTCGGAAATAAAATAAATGAAAATGCATTCGAATATAATGGAATAACTAGATATTTTTTTGAAAAATCAACTTTTGAAAATATTCTAAAAGAACACTTCAAAATTTTAGAATTTAACGAAGATAGCCACAAGAATTTAGATTCTTCAGTTAGCGTATGGTGGAAGATCCTCGTTCAAAAACATAAGTGACTAAACTATCTACGTTCTCTTACTATACTTACTATAGAGTGTAAAATGGTAGCCGTCATTAGCAATAGAACTCCAAGAATAGTGGCACCGATACCAATTAGAGAAACATTAGTGATTATCTTATGTGCATCAACAAACAACTGTAAAGTCCACGCAATAAAAAATAAGCCGACAGCTAGAAAACTAACTCCTGGAATTCCATAAAATGTTAAAGGACGTTCAATTGCCACATATTTTACGGTGCTGAGTATAACTGATACTCCATGTGAAATCGGATTATGCGTCGAGGTATCCCCATCATAAAGAATTGTTATTGGTACTTCTTTTATTCTAAATTTGTTTTTAGCAGCCTTAATTAAGATCTCTGTTGATACTCCCATTCCATATTCTGAAGGTGTTAAATTCTGTAATACACCTTTACTATATGCCCTAAAGCCACTCTGTGCATCTGTGATGTTGTTTCCAGTTGTGACATTGGTAAGTCCTGTTATTGCCTTTATCCCTAACTTTCGATATTTTGGCACATTGTCAATATTATTCAAAAATCTAGAACCAATTACAATATCTGCCTGATTTTTTAATATTGGTTCTAAAACTGAGTTAATATCGTCTATTCTATGTTGACCATCTGCATCAAATGTAACTAATATGTCGGCTCCAATTTCATGAGCTTTGTTAAACAAACTTCTTATTGCTGCACCATAACCCAAGTTTGTTGTATGTTTAATCACCTCAGCTCCCATTTTTTCTGCAATTTCACCAGTTAAATCTGTGGAACCATCATCACAAACTAAAATACTATCAGTTATTTTCTGTAACTGTACTATAATCTTGGCAATATTTTCTTCTTCATTATATGCAGGTATTCCAACAATTACTTTCAAAATCAATGGTTTTTTTAAATTGATGAATATAAGCTTCTCTATATAAATCACAATCAATTCTACGTGATTTAGAATTATTTTTTTTAAGTATAATCAAAGTTATTAACATCGATTTTAAAAAATCACTCATGAACCATGAAATAATTAAATCAATTAAGGCTAAAATTTTCAACTTGCAAAAATTTAGAATTATCTGAGTATTTACTTTAATAGATTAGTTGGGTTCATATACAAAAATTTTCAAATTCTGCTTTTTATGTAATCTATAGATAAAACAGGTGAAGGATCTGTTTTTAATAAAATTGCTCTGTAAATTGATGTATAATCAAGCATGTAAATAAGAGACATCGTTTTTGTCAATATGTTTCCTGAAACAGAATGAATTTCCTTAAAATTAATATTATTTTCTATAAAGAATTCTTTGATTATATCAAATCTTTCTTTTGTTTTTATGTAATCATCTTTTCCTCGTAAGAGTATTGGTTGTACCACAGATGGTCTTTCCCATGACACTATGCCATTATGACATGCCTCTATGATATCTTCTATGATTACATGAGTCTTTGCATTTTCTTGCAAAGATGATTTGAATCTAGTAGCAGCTGCTTCTAAACCGTGTGGATAATAAACTATAGGAATGCCCGATATCCAACTAGCCAAATTAATTGCGGGATTTGAATCAGATAAATTATGAGAAAAGATTTGGTTTTTCATAATATCTAGCTCATTTAATGATTCTATAATGTCATTTTTCTCAATTGGAAGTATTGAATTTAATATATTTAGAATTGAATAAGTAAAATTGACAAAAGATGTTCTTGGAGAGTGAAAAAGTGGAATTTTTCTAAATGTAATTTGTTTGTTTTTACATAATTCTTCCATTTTACCTCCTGAAGAAAATGCAATCAAGCTACAGTCTATTTTTTTTGCAGAATCCAGTACCGTCAAAGTCTCAGATGTATTTCCAGATATGCTAGTTCCAACTACTAGAGTATTTTTGTCTACAGTCTTTGGTAAGAGATATCCTTTGACCAGAGATACATGAATGTCGGTTTTAGATAATATTGATGAAAACAAGTCTCCAATTGCACCAGAACCACCCATTCCAGCAAAAACAATATGATCAATATCATGAAAATCTATAGGTTCATGGTTAGATTCAAATGATTCTCGTGCAATCTCTGGCCATCTGTCATAAACTTTATACATTTTTTGTGTATCGTATTTTTCTATAGTAGATAGTTCCAACATTCTGAATTTAATACCTGCAATAAAATATCTATCTAAATTATAATGATCAAAGTATACTTGATTATAGTCTGTAGAAACCATCCAAAATCACCAATGATAATTCCAATAGCGGTAATTCCTGCAGTTAGTCACTTGTAAACCTCCTTTCTATGCTCAAATCTAAGCAGATACAAAACCGTTCCTTGATATGTATAGATGAGCCTGTATGGTAATCCAAGATATGCAAACATACCTCCAGTGCTTTCATTAGTATGCTCCTCTTCTTACAAGAGATTTGTTGTATGTTTTCCAGTTACGAGATATGACAAATAGAAAATATTATGATCTAAAGCTGGATTGATAGAACAATTTAGATCAGACAGTCATGTCAGGAAATACAACAGGTTTGGAGAGTGTCATGAAATAACCATAACTATTTTTGAATTATAAATAATACCACAAGTTTTAACACCTTTTGATTTTCCACCCCAAGTCCTTGGTATTATTATTTGTCTGATGTAGAAACTTTGATCTTGCAATTTGATGCTGTTTTTTGTAACTTTTTATCATCTGTAACCAGCTCAAGGTTGTTTTTTTTTGCAAGAGTAAGATATGCCGAATCATAAAATGATTGTCCTACATCCACTGCCAATTCTTTCACATCTTCTTCGGCGTCTTTTATGTTAAGAATTTTCATGTCAGACATAACCTTTAGGCAAGCATCTAAAAGCATGCAGGCCTCGGTTTTTGTAATCTTTTTTTGCAAGTAGGAGAGTTTCCATATGCTATTACCAATCTCATATGTGGTGAGGTCAAGGATTGCCTGCCCTGACAAAACAGAAAGTGATTTTGAGCCTTTGTTTAACAACAGGTTTAGCAGTGCGCTAGTATCATAGAGTCTTTTCATTTTTCTTTTATCTTTCATCTCTTGATGACCTAACTACATTTACAACGTCTCCCTTTCTTATTTTGGAGCCAATCTTACTGCTAATCTCATCAAGCTGGGATGATAGCATTTGGTTTTCCATAGTTCTGATTTTCTCCGCAAGTGCCTCTCTTACGAGTCTTCCAATCTTTATGCCGTACTTGGCTGCCTTCTTTTTTAGCTTCTCTGGAATCTTGGCTGAAACTACCGTACTCATAGTATTATATTATTAGTATTACCTTAAAAGTATTACCAAAACGGTAAACCACAGGTGACATGAGATATTATTCTAACGGTTGTGTAGAAACCATACATTTTTGACCCGATTGTAACACAAATCAGCTAATTCTGATCCATATCTTATTCCAATTAAGCCAAATTCATTAAAAGAAGTTGAATTGGAAGAAAAATTCCAAATTCTTGATACATATTGTGTAAAATGTAAAACGAAAAAAAATTAATGATTCACAAAAAACCACGATGAAAAATAAGATGTAGTTAAAGGAAACATATTCTGTTGATGTTATTGATAAATATCAAAATTCCTGTTCATTATTTGTCTTTTTTAATAAAATTTTCACCTAATCCACCCCATTGTGGTTCTGTTTTGTTGGATCGTTTAATTTCTTTATTGCTTTTATCTAGTTCCGTTTTTGTTATCATTTGATTTAAAACACCAAAATTTGCAAGATCATATCCTATTCCATCCTTGGCTTTAAATTCTGATAATCCTGATGAATGTATGTTTTCTCACTGGTAAACTACCAAATCAAAATCGTTGGCTTCTTACTTAAATTACCTAACAATTTTGGTTTCCAGATAATGGTTATTCTTTTAGAATGGATACCGTCTTAGTGAAATGTCGGCAGCTAAAACTCTAAAACATACCACAAAACCGTAAAGTATTCAAGTAAACAAGCGCAAAGAGAATTATTGCAATACAGAATAATAATACAACAAGACGAAGACAGAATCTATGTAGCAAAATGCCCTTCTTTACCAGGATGCATCTCCCAAGGGAAAACTAGAGCAGAGGTACTAGATAATATCAAAGATGCAATAAGCGGATATCTGGCAAGCCTAAAGAAACACAATTAACCAATACCATCTATTGAGGAAGAATTGGTAGAAGTCAGTGCCTAGGATCCCAACAATGTCTGGCCTCCAGGTTGTCAAGGCCTTGGCAAAGATAGGTTATGAAACTGATCATCAAACTGGGAGTCACATAATTTTAAGACATAAACAATATCCTTATCGGAGATTAACAGTACCTAATCATAAAGAGATAGCCAAAGGTACGTTAAGATCTATAATTGAAGAAGCAGGATTAACAGTTGGCACATTTATTGATCTAGTTTGATAACACAATAAATCAGCAAGTTAATTTGTAATCATTTTCAGACACGGTTATTTTTTTAGATTAATGTAAATTATTTGATATAATTTTTCAATTGATTTTTAAAAAGCCTGATTTTTAGATGATTCATGGACGATGCTATGATTGATTCCTCTTTAAGAACAGTAGAATGGAAAGATAACAAAGTAATAATGATTGACCAGACCAAATTACCAAATCAACTAGTATTTGTAAAATATGACGATTTTAATCAGGTGGCAGATGCAATTAGAAATTTGGTAGTAAGAGGAGCGCCAGCAATTGGAGTATCAGGTGCTTTTGGATTGGCATTAGCCGCATTACAAAGCAAAGCAAACACAAAAGATGAATTAATTTCCGATCTAGAAAAAGCAAGAAAAATTCTATATGATACAAGACCCACTGCTGTAAATTTGAAATGGGGATTGGATAAAATTATGAAAGTTGCAAATTCTGGAGATACAGTTGAACAAATTAAACAATCAGTAATTAATGAAGCTAAAAAAATGGCAGAAGAAGATATACAAATTAATAAAACTATGGGAAAATACGGCTCTGTTTTATTTGATAACAATGATACTATAATGACTCATTGCAATGCAGGTGCATTAGCTACAGTAGCATATGGAACAGCACTAGGTGTAATTAGAGCAACAAGGGAAAGTGGAAAAAACATCAAAGTAATAGCTACTGAGA